>Ga0256847_1000326_pt1 | contig 31279 bp, 20 predicted proteins | sample TeddybearmetaG_FD_189099 | JGI IMG/M metagenome (GOLD analysis project Ga0256847, IMG submission 189099) | Hydrothermal vent microbial communities from East Pacific Rise, Pacific Ocean - Teddybear | ecosystem: Environmental > Aquatic > Marine > Hydrothermal vents | place: Pacific Ocean: East...
ACGAAGCTTGTGATTATGAATGCCATCCTGATGGAGGCAACAATGGTTTGCTGAATACAGCAGAGTTGACATATGATGGTAAGGTGAAGGAGGATTGTGCTTGTAAAGATTTACCGGAGTTGAAGATAACGAAGGAAGCATGGAATCCAATAGCGGTAGGCGATGGAACCTACAATATCAGCTATACAGTAACAGTGAGCAGTTTAGGTGGAGCAAGTACGACCTATGATCTGACTGATACCCCGATGTTTGATGATGATGTAATTATCAACAGTGGAAGTTACAGTGGTCAGAATAATGGTGCGATGAATCTTATCAATGGAACATCGACAACATTGGCAACGAATGAATTTATTGGAGCTAGTCCAGCAGTACATGTCTATACAGTGACCTTCAATGTAGAATTGGATCTGGAAGATAATATAGGCGACAACATATACGAAGCTTGTGATTATGAATGCCATCCTGATGGAGGCAACAATGGTTTGCTGAATACAGCAGAGTTGACATATGATGGTAAGGTGAAGGAGGATTGTGCTTGTAAAGATTTACCGGAGTTGAAGATTACTAAGGAAGCATGGATGCCAGTAGCGGTAGGAGATGGAACCTACAATATCAGCTATACTGTAACCGTGAGCAGTTTAGGAGGAGCCAGTACTACTTATGATCTAAGTGATACACCGAGCTTTGATGATGATGTAATTATCAACAGTGGAAGTTACAGTGGTCAGAATAATGGTGCGATGAATCTTATCAATGGAACATCGACAACATTGGCAACGAACGAATTTATTGGAGCGAGTCCGGCGGTAAATATTTATACAGTAACATTCAATGTAACATTGGATTTGGATGATTATCTGGGCGATAACATATATGAAGGCTGTGATTACGAATGCCATCCTGATGGAGGTTACAATGGGCTGTTGAATACAGCGAAGTTGACCTATGACGGCAAGACGAAGAAAGACTGTGATTGTGAGGAGTTACCATATATTGTATTAGAGAAAGACATTGTAGAAGTCATACCGAATTTGGATGGCACTTATATTGTTTCCTACTTGATTACAGTACAAAATATAGGAGGAGCAGAAGGAATATATGATCTGACAGATTCTCCAATGTTTGATGATGATATTACAATTTTAGGTGGAGGATGGACTTCTAATCCAGACTGTTGTCCTGCATTTTTAGGGAATTTTATTGGAAATCCTGGAACTTTAGTCTTGATTTCTAATAACCCAATTGCTGCAGGAGCAACGGATATATACTCAATTAGTTTTGCTGTTGACCTTGATTTAGAAGAAGGATCAGAGGATGGAGGAGATAATGAGTATACTTCATGTTCAATTCCAGGAAATGGACCGGGAAGTAATCCAGGAGAAGGCCTTTATAACCTAGCCGAATTGGATAGAGGGTCAGATGGCACATTTGAATTGGAAGATGATGCATGCGGAGATTTACCTTATATTATAGTAGACAAGGAATTTGTTAGTGCTATACAGCTTGAAGATGGAACATACAATGTTACTTATGACATAGATGTTACAAATACAGGTGGAGCTATAGGAACATATAGCCTTACGGATACTCCAGATTTTGATGATGATATCACAATTAATGGAGGAGGATGGGATGCAAATCTAGCATGTTGTGGAGCATTTCTTGGCAATTTCATTGGAGATCCAGGAACTATCACTTTGGTAGTAAATTCTCCACCATTGGGTGCAGGGTTGACAGATGTATTCTCAATTACCTTCAATGTTTCGCTTGACCTTGAAGAAGGATCATTAGATGGCGGTGATAATGAATACACACCATGTGAAGGATCTAATCCAGGAGAAGGATTATACAACTTGGCAGAATTAGATAGAAATGCAGATGGATCTGTTGATGATGAAGATGATGATTGTGGTGATCTGCCAGCAAGTCTTGGAGACTATGTTTGGGAAGATGTAAATGGAAATGGAGCTCAAGACGAAGGACCAGAATCAGGTTTGGAAGGCGTAGAAGTAGAATTATCAGGTACAACTGATGGTGGACAAGATGTTTTTGCAACTACTACAACTGATGAGAATGGATTCTATGAATTCATAAATCTTGCACCTGGTGACTACAAAGTGACTTTCCCAACTACTACTACGATTGGTGGTGAAGCAGCAAAGTTGACCAGAGAAGATGCAACAGGAGATGCAGATGATGCAAATGATACGAATGACGATAGTGATCCGAATGTAGATACAGGAATGACTGAAACTCTAAATCTTGATTATGCTGAGCATGATCCTAGATTGGATGCAGGATACTATGTTCCTGGAACTATAAGTGGATATGTATTAGAGGATAATGATAATGATGATGAAGGTGAAGTACCAATAGAAGGTATCTTTATAGAGTTATTTGACAACGACTTTAATGGTGGTCCAGTAGACACAACTCAAACTGATGAAAACGGATACTATGAATTCACTGATCTTCCACCAGGAGACTACAAGTTGAATGAAATTACTGAACCAGGACCTGATTGGATAGATGTTACTGACTTCGATATGTCAGTGAATGCTAATGATCCTGATGGAGATGATGGTTTTGCACCAAATGATATGATACCAGTTGTATTAGTATCTGGAGAAGATGATGAAGATAATGACTTCATAGAAGAGCAGCTTGTATCTATTGGTGATTATGTTTGGTTGGATTCGAATGCAGATGGAATACAAGATGATGATGAAAATGGAATTGAAGGAGTAGAAGTAAAACTTCTTGATGAAAATGGAGTAGAAGTAGATACTGATGTTACAGATGAAGGTGGTGAATATTTGTTCACTGGTATTGAACCAGGATTCTATGAGATTCAATTTATGACACCAGAAGGATTTGAAACATCGCCACAGAATGTAAATGGCGGAAACGCTGATGATAATGGAGATGACTCAGATGCCGATCCTACTACAGGGTTATCTGGTCAGGTAGAATTGACTAATGGAGAAGATGAGAGAGACATCGATGCTGGATTCTATGAACTAGCAAGTCTTGGTGATCAAGTATGGTTGGATTCAGATGGAGATGGTATCAATGGTGATGATGAAGGAGGCATTGAAGGAATTACTGTAAATCTTTTAGATGAAGATGGTAATCCTACAGGTGAATCAACAACTACTGATGAAGATGGATTCTATTCATTCGATGGATTGACACCAGGTAAATACATAGTAGAGTTTATCGTTCCTGCTGGAAGTGAATTGACTTTACAAGATGTAAATACAGGTGGCGGTAATGATACTAATGATAGTGATGCTGACCCAGATGATGGAAGATCACATGTTGTGATGCTAGATTCAGGTGAGAATGATCCTACGATTGATGCGGGTATCTATGAGTTGTTATCATTAGGAAACTTGGTATGGATTGATACAGATAATGATGGTAGAGTTGATGATGAAGAAGAAGGATTGCCATTTGTTGATCTTGCGCTTTGGTTAGATCTTAATGATGATGATCAACCAGATGTAAATACTGGTAGAACAGCATTGACAGATGGTAGTGGTAATTATCTATTTGAGAATTTGGCACCTGGAGATTATATAGTACAAGTTGTACCATCTAACTTTGGACCAGGAGGAGAATTGGCAGCATATTCTACAAGTACAGGTAATGGAGAACCTACTGATCCAGATGATGATGTGAATAATGATGATGATGGTTTAGATTTGGGAATAGGAATAGGCATTACAAGTAAGACAATATCATTGAGATCGGTGGATGAGCCTATTAATGATGGTGATACTGACCCTAATTCGAACCTAACTGTAGACTTTGGATTCTTCAATGATGCAAGACTCGGAGACTATGTATGGATTGATACTAATGGAGATGGAATTCAGGATGACGACGAAGCTGGACTTAATGAAGTTGTTGTAAATTTATATGATGCTAACACAAACACCTTAGTAGCAACAACTGAAACAGGAGAAAATCCTAACAACGCAGCTAAGCAAGGTTACTATATATTTGAAGGACTTATCCCTGGTGATTACTATGTAGAATTCGAAATACCTACTAATTACAATGCTACTAAGCCAAATGAAGGTGCAGATGACAAAGACAGTGATATTGATGATTCAAATGGTTTAGGCACTACGGCTACAGTGACAATCGGAGCAGCTGGTGAGAATCTAACAGTTGATGCAGGTGTTTACTTGCCAGCAAAAGTTGGAAACTTTGTATGGTTAGATAATCCTAGTACAACTGGTGATTTATTGAATGTTCAAGATCCTTCAGATACTGGATATAATGGATTGACAGTTAATCTTTACACTTTGGATGATCCGTTTATTCCATATGCAACTACTGAAACTGATGATGATGAAGATGGAAACCCTGGTTATTATTTATTCGATGACCTAGCTCCTGGAGCATACATTGTAGAATTCGTTAGACCTAATACAGGACCGATTAAAGATTGGCCGTTTGCAGTGCCAAATGTTGGAAACGACACTATCGATTCTGATGTAGTAGATATGTTTACAGGTAGAACACTTGATTTTGAAGTTAAGTCAGGAGATTGCATAGAAGATATTGATGCAGGATTCATACAACCAGTACCAGTTACTTGGTTGTATGTGAGAGGCGAATGGAATCAAGAGAGAGATGTAAATGAAATCTCTTGGGCAACAGCAACAGAAGTAAATTCAGATTACTTCATAGTACAAAGAAGTTATGAAAGTGGAGAGTTTGAAGATATAGGAGAAGTAGCTGCGGCAGGTTATAGCGCATCAGTTAGTGAATATGACTTTGATGATAAGGATATTGATAGAAATGGTAAATACTACTATAGATTGAGACAAGTGGACATTGATGGTACATTTAGTTTCTCTGACATTGTAGTAATCGACATCGATAGAAAAGGAGACTTTAAAGCAAATGTTTATCCTAACCCTGCTTATCGATATGTGAATATCAATATTGAAACGAGTGAAACTATGGACGTACATGCGGTTATCTTAGATGCTGCTGGTAGACTAGTAATGGACAATGTGATTAACGGCGAAATGGCTGCTGGAGCGAATGAAATTAGAATTCCTCTTGAAGACTTAGCTGCTGGATCATACATCATTAGAGTTGTAGCAGGAGATAAAGTAATCAACAAGAAAATACTTGTACTGAGTAGATAATAAGAATTTTGATTGATCTAATTAAGGTATGTAAGGGTGCCATAATTTAAAAAAGGTCAATTCATTCTCATTGTTAGAGAGAGCGTCGATGATGCTCTCTCTTTTTTTATACCTACTTTATTTAATAATTGGGTATGAAGATTTTAGTATTTCAGGTTGGATTTTTTAAACCACGAAGTACGCTAAGAAATCACAAAGAATTCACAATATTAGGTGTTGACAAAAGTTCAATTGGAAACTTGTTATCTTTTTAATTTATTATCGTTAACGAGTAATAATGGCCTATTGTTTTGATCGATATTTAAGGTTATATTATTTACATATTTGAATTATTGAATAGAAGGTTTTAATCTCTAAGAATTATGAATATTGTAAAGAATTATTGGGTATTATTTTTAGCTTTTGCCTTAATAGCAATCTCTTGCTCTACTTCCAAGGAGATAAGTTTACCTCAGGTTAGCGAAATTGATATTCTGAAAGATATGATGACTGGGAGTTATGATAGTTCGAAACAAGAAGCTGCCGATAGTTCTTATTTCAATATCTCTTTGCATATGTATCCAATTTGGAAGAATAGGAAGGATGGTAAATTTCTCTACGTAGAGCAATCTTTAGCATCTATGCAAGACAAGCCATACAGACAAAGAGTTTACAAGTTAGAGAAATTGAAAAATGGTGAACTGGTCAGTTCCATTTATACTTTAAAGAATGATTCCTTGTTCATTGGAAAATGGAAAGAGCTTTCATATTTCGATAAATTTGGACTATCAATTTTGGATTTGAGAGATGGGTGTGAAGTAATTCTTAATAAGAACCAATCGGGATATGATGGAAGTACAAAGGAAGATAATTGTAAATCTAGCTTAAGAGGAGCGTCTTATGCTACATCTGTAGTAAGTATGTCATCCAATGAAATCACTAGCTGGGATCAAGGATTTGATGATAAAGGAAAGCAAGTATGGGGAGCCACCAAAGGACCACATATATTCATAAAACTAAAAGAGTAGGGTATAGGGTATATTAATTCTTCTTTTTCTAAGATAACTTTCTAAGGAATGATACATTAATAAAGTTCGCTTTTATACGCAGGTATTCTATTTTTCAACAAGGCAAAAAACGTAGACAATGCAGGGCATTGGCGAGGCTTTTTAACGCTGTAGAAAGATAAAATAACAAGTAGAAAATGTTACTTTATTATTGAATCATTCCTAAGTGAAGTTCCGAGCTGTTTTTTGTGGTTTTCTTCGTGAAATCGTTGTGCCTACTTTGTGGTGAATATTTACGTATTTTAAAATTTAAACTTGATTTTTGACAATAGACATATTCTTTTTTAACCACAAAGGATCACCAATGTATCACAAAGGAAGTCACTACGTTAGATGTTGACTTTATTTATTCCTAGCACCTTAGAATAACTTTAGCCGATAAAAGTAGTTAATGAGATTTAGTAAAGAATGGTAAGGATATCGAACACACATGCTTTAATATAGAAACTAAAATTTTCGAGTAGCACTTTCTCAAAAAAGTGATTCAGAGATTCCAACCAATTTTGCGATTCAGCGATTCAGCGATTCAGCGATTCAGCGATTCAGCGATTCATGCAGTTTTGCGATTCAGCAATTCAAAATCAACATTCAATCCAAACATCTTACATCTCTACCAATGTCCCTACTTGCTCACCAGCAATAATTCTAAGTAGATTGTCAGGATCATTAATATTAAAAACAACAATTGGGATGTTATTTTCATGGCACATAGTGAATGCCGTCATATCCATGACGTTTAATCCGAGACGAATGACTTTCTCAAATGTGATGGTTTCGAATTTAGTAGCAGTAGAATCTTTTTCTGGATCGCTTGAATAGATTCCATCTACCCGAGTCCCTTTCAAGATTACCTCAGCATTGATTTCGCTTGCTCTAAGTGCAGCTGCAGAATCGGTTGTGAAATAGGGACTTCCAGTTCCCGCGGAAAAAATAACAACTCTCCCTTTTTCCAAATGTCGGATTGCTCTTCTTCTAATATAAGGTTCTGCAATTTGTCTCATTTCTATAGCTGAAATCAATCTAGTATACACACCTGCCGCTTCTAAGGCACTTTGTAAAGCCATTCCATTGATACAAGTGGCAAGCATACCCATATAATCGCCTTGAACCCTTGCTATACCAGAATGAATAGAATTAAGTCCTCTAAAGATATTACCTCCTCCAATAACAATAGCCACTTCAATACCTTTACTAACTAAACCTTTTATTTGTTGTGCATAATGAGCTAGCATATCAGGTGAAATTCCATATTGCTGATCACCCATCAAGGATTCTCCACTAAGTTTCAGTAATACTCTTTTATACTTTTGACTCATAATTTGAATTAAGATTTGCCGTATTTGGCTCGAAGATACTATTCGTTTTAAAGCCTGAATAATGTATTCCAATTTATTTTAATATGTTGAAGTGATTTAATTCTACTTTAAGAGATTAAATCTATTTTTTGGGTTTTAAGGTTCGAGGTTACAGGAACATCTAGGTAGGTTAGATGTTGAAAGAGATTTGTCAACAACTAATCATGCAAAACCTTAAACTTCTTTTCCATTATTTCAAGACTAGGCATAAAAAAAGCGACTCATTTTTGAGTCGCTTTTTAAATTCAAATCTTATCCTAATTTGACATGTTTGAAATCTTTAACAGTCAAATCTGAATCTAACTCACTTAAAAATTGTGAGATTGATTGCTTGTTATTTTTTACGAATGCTTGATTAAGCAACGTATTCTCTTTGAAAAATTTATTCAATTTTCCAGTAGCGATTTTTTCTAACATAGCTTCAGGCTTCCCTTCTTGTCTTGCTACATCCATTCCAATCTCTATTTCTTTTTGGATTTTTTCCTGAGAGACACCATCTTTATCTACTGCGATCGGATTCATAGCTGCTATTTGCATAGCTACATCTCTTCCAGCTACAAGGAATGAATCAGAAGCTTTGTTTAAACCTACGATTACTCCAGCTCTATTTCCCATGTGGATATAAGGTACAACCATTGGAGCTTCCAATTTTTGATAATCAGCAAGTTCTACTTTTTCACCAATCACTCCGGTTTGCTCAATAATCTTTTCTCCTAGAGAAATTCCACCAAAGTCTTCATTTAGAAGATCTTCTTTTGAATCAGGGAATTTGCTTAAAGCCAATTCAGCTATTTTTTGAGTCATCTCTACAAAATCATCATTCTTAGAAACAAAATCTGTTTCACAACTCAATCTAACAACTATTCCTTTACTGTTGTCATCAGAAACAATAGCAAGAACTACTCCTTCTTTTGCATCTCTGTCAGCTCTTTTAGCTGATAATTTTTGACCTTTTTTTCTAAGGAATTCGATAGCTCTTTCAAAATCACCACCAGTTTCAGAAAGTGCTTTTTTGCAATCCATCATACCGGCACCGGTCATATCTCTTAGCTTCTTTACATCAGAAGCTGAAATTTTAACATCACTCATAATTGATGATTATTAATTTTATTGATTATTAGTTTATTTATTTGGGCATCAAACCCAACGAAGTCTATTTTGCTACAGCAGCAGTTTCAGATTTCGCATTTTTACGTTCCTCCAATCCTTCTTTGATTTGAGATACTAAATAGTCAGTAATGATTTTCACTGATTTTGAAGCATCGTCATTTGCTGGAATCGCAAAATCTACTTTGTTCGGATCAGAATTGGTATCAACCATTGCAAATGTTTGAAGTCCTAATTTCTTAGATTCTGCAATTGCAATATGCTCGTGGTGAATATCCACTACGAATACAGCTTGAGGAAGTCTATTGATATTTGCGATACCACCTAGTACTTTCTCCAACTTATTTCTTTCTCTTGTAAGTGTAAGTCTTTCTTTCTTAGTAATGCTTGAAAGACTACCATCAGCTAACATCTTATCGATGTTATTCATCTTTTTAACAGACTTTCTAATAGTAGAAAAGTTTGTCATCATACCTCCCAACCATCTTTCGGTAACGTGAGGCATGTTTACAGAATCAGCTGCTTGAGCAACTATATCTTTAGCTTGTTTTTTAGTAGCAACAAAAAGAATTTTCTTGCCAGATTTAGCCATTTGTTTCATAGCCTTACCTGTAGCGTCAAGTCCTCTTGAAGTTTTGTTTAAATCTATTATGTGGATACCTCTTTTTTCCATAAAGATATTTGGAAGCATTTTTGGGTTCCATTTTCTCTTCATGTGTCCATAGTGAACACCGGCATCAAGTAGTTCTTTATATGTAGGTAACGGAGTACTCATTTTTATAACTTTTGATAATTGATAAATAATAAAGATTAACGTTTTGAGAATTGGAAGCTCTTTCTTGCCTTTGGCTTACCGAACTTCTTACGCTCTACCACTCTTGCATCCCTTGTAAGGAACTTCTTAGCTTTTAGTGGAGATTTGAAATCTTCATTTATTTTAACTAATGATCTTGAGATTGCTAAACGAATAGCCTCTGCTTGACCTTTGAATCCGCCACCTTTAACGTTGACTTTTACATCGTACTCACTTGCTACTTCCATAGTAGTAAGTGGATCAGTTACTTTCATTTGAATATCAGGCATTGGAAAGTAATCCTTAAGATCTTTACCATTGATGGTAATATTTCCTGAGCCATTTGTAAGATAAACTCTGGCTACAGATGCTTTCCTACGTCCTATGCTATTAATCATTTCCATATGCTATTAGAATTTTAGTTCTGTTGGTGTTTGTGCAGCATGAGGATGCTTTGATCCTTCATACAAAAATAATTTCTTAATCATAGCTCTTCCAAGCTTAGTTTTCGGAAGCATTCCTCTTACAGCACTTTCCAAAATTCTCAACGGCTTCTTGTTCATCACTTCTTGTGCAGTAATTGATTTTTGACCTCCTGGGTAACCACTATATGTCAAGTATACTTTGTCAGCTAGTTTATTACCTGAAAACTTTATATTACCTGCATTAAGCACTATTACATAGTCACCTGTATCTACATGGGGAGTATAGCTTGGCTTATGCTTACCTCTGAGGACTGTAGCAATTCTAGACGCTATTCTTCCTACAGTCTCTCCTTCAGCATCTACAACATGCCATTTCTGGACAACTGTGTTTGCATTTGCTGAAACTGTTTTATAACTTAGTGTATCCACTTTTTATAATATTTCATTATTAAATAATATCGCTTTTCTCGTAAGCGGCTGCAAATGTAGTTTTAAATTGATTCCTATGCAACAATTTCGGACAATTATTTTTCACGAACCTTCGTAACTCATTGAAACACAGTAAAAATATCGCACTTATTAAAAACAACCTATGTTAATTGTAATATTCTGGAGTGGGACGGAGCAATCAATAAATTCGTTAAATCAAATATGTTGCCTATAATATTTTGTGAGAATTAGCAATTGCAACAAATGTGGTCTATTTCTTTATGATTTTAATGGAATAAGGAGAATTGCCATCATTGAACCTCAAGTAATAAATGCCATCAGGATAATTACTCAGATCTATTTCTGACTTTTCATTAGATTTTGATAATAATGTACCGGAAGAATTGTAGATGTAGTAAAAATAAAGAACTGCAAAGAATTAGGAGGGAGGCAAAAGTCAATTTGATTAGCCTGTTTTGTAAGGTGGATTGTATCATGATTTATTCGTAGGAAATACCCCGATGCTCTGCGTCGGAAAACATTCAAAAGCATAGCATTGAGGGAAGTGATACCCCTAGGCTCTGCCTCGGGGTAGTTCATTACTTATAATTGATACTAGTATAGGGATATTTATTGGGGATTGAAAAACAAATAACTTACCACTTACCACTTGCCAATTGGTTGAACCTACTGTTTCGAAATATTGACATTTACTTTTGCTTTGTATAAAATGAAAATCATGAATAAACCAATCCTCTTTTGTTTCATAATTGCTTATAACATTTGTATACCCAATAGTTCATGTCAAGTTGATTTTGAGTTTTCGTATTTGACAGATGATATAGATGACGGCAGCAAGAAGTATTTTTTTGATCTAAAGGATATTGATAATGATGGAGATTTAGATGTGGTATCATCATCAGTTAATGGAAATTCAATAACATGGAATGAAAACATTGATGGATATGGTGATTTTGGGGGGATGAATGTAGTAGATAATATGGATGTTGGATTATATTCTATAGAAGGGGTAGATATAGATGGCGATGGAGATATTGATATTCTTGCATCACTATTTATGCTTAATGCTCCTTTTTTTAAACGAGATTGTTTGGTATGAAAATCTCAATAGTGAAGGAGAATTTAGTTCGAGAAAAATTCTTTATAAAGACAAATCTGGTATTAGAAAGGTTTCTGCCAGAGATATAGACAATGACAGAGACTTAGATATTGTAGCTACTCTGATTTTAGAGTCAGTTATTGTGCTAGAAAACTTAGGAGCTATGAATTTTTCTCTAAGCGATATCATTTTATTAGGGGAGGGAAATTATACTGATGTAGTTGGTCTATATCTAAATGACGACGAATACATTGATTTATGTGTTCCTACTGTTCATGGATTTTTTACTATTATAAATAGTGGCTTAATTACAGATGTAGCCAAAGAAAATAATTTTCACCAAAGCGAAGGCTTTACAGCTTACAAGATGCAAGTTGTAGATATGAACTTAGATTCTAAAGAAGATATCGTTAGTTGTTGGATAGGTGGAAACAAATTAGGACTTTATACAAATATGACAATGCCAACTTCTTCTGTATCGTACAGTCCAGAGCATATGGACTCATATGTAATCGGAAACCAATTACATATGAGCACAAGTGTTGAAATAGAAAAAGTCAGAGTATATAATAGTTCTGGTCAACTTGTCCTTAATTCAGATTATAAAGAAGTAACAAACATATCAACTCTAATAAGCGGAATATACTTTTACCAATTAATAGGTGAAAAGGAAATCTATACTGGGCAATTTTATGTGGTTAAATAAAATACTAGTGGCTCAAGCCATAAGTTATTGATAGTTAAAATGAGTCTATTTTTTCTTTAGTCAAGGATTGAAAAAGGAAGATAGCCGTAGCTACCTGACTGACGAAAGAAGAAGAATCAAGGAAAAAGTGGCCATTTAAGCTGTCAAGTATTTATGATTTGAACCACTAGGCCTTTAATACTTCAATTATCTTTCCTGCCAATTCTGTACCTATTTTCTCTTGAGCTTCTAATGTAGATGCTCCGATATGAGGTGTAAGAGAAATCCTTGGATGTGCCAAAATATCTTCTCTAGGTGTCGGCTCATTTTCAAATACATCTAGTCCCACAGCAGCTACTGTATCATTTTCTAAGGCCTCTAATAGTGCATTTTCATCAATTGTACCTCCTCTGGCCGCATCTACAAGGTATACCCCTTTTTTCATCTGTTCAAACTCATTCTTACCTAGTGCTGGACTCCCGGTAAATGGAATATGCATAGTTATAAAATCTGCCTTCGATAACATCTCTTTTAAAGATACTGAAGGAACATCATACTCAATAGGAGTATTTCCTATAGTCCATTTGATATTGACACTTCCAGCAACAAATGGATCGACACCGATAACATTCATTCCCAAGCCCATTCCAATTTTTGATGCCTCTTGACCAATTCTTCCAAGCCCAATAACTCCTAAGGTTTTACCTTCAAGTTCAAATCCCTTGCTGTACGATTTTTTTAATTTTCCAAAACTAGAATTACCCTGAGTCGGCATTTCTCTATTGGATTGATATACAAATCTTGAAAGAGAAAGCATGTGTGCAAATGCGAGTTCAGCAACAGATCTTGAAGATGCAGCGGGTGTATTTAATACTGCTATACCTTTTGATTTTGCATGATCTACATCTATATTATCTAATCCTACTCCTCCTCTTCCAATGAATTTAAGATTTGGACAATTATCAATTAACTCTGTCCGGACTTTGGTATCACTACGTACACAGATACCATCAAATTCATTCAAATTGGACATCAAATCTTCTTGAGCTATTTTTTCTGTTGAAACGATATGCCCAGCTTCTTCGAGCATTTTAATTCCAGATGGATGTAAGCCATCATTAATAAGTATTTTTGCCATTGTTGTAATTTTAGTTTTTTGAAGTGATTTAGAAACATATTGTTAAATCCTTTGTATGTCATTGATTACCAACTTGTCGCAATTTCATCATCACTTAGCTTGTGCCTCCGCTAAAGCTTGGGCGACATGCGGACAGCTAAGCTCTTCAAAAATTACTTCAATTTGAAAATCAAGCCTGTCCGCCGTACAACTTTGGAAGGCGGGCACATACAAATCATTTTAACATACGTTTCTAACTTACTTCATTCTTAATCTGGACGCAAAGAAAGTATATCAATTACACATTGTATCTATCAATCATATAAAATGATGTTTTTCTGATGATTTTTATTGATTAATTGCTTTAAAAACTTTAATTTGAATCGATTCTGTCGATAGTTATATGAGTTTGTGACTTTTAGTTTTGCAGATCGGTTAAAAAAATGGACATTTACGTCATTATAATTGGTAATCAGACAAACATATATTGTAAAAAATACCAATTATGGTTAAAATGAGAATCATAATTCAAAATAAAAGAGATGCTAAATAAGGTAATGCTAATTGGGAATTTGGGCCGAGATCCTGAGGTGAGACATTTGGAAAATGGTGCTGCAGTTGCCAAATTTTCAATAGCTACAAATGAAAGATATAAAGATAAAGCTGGCGAATACCAAACGATTACGGAATGGCATGATATTATCATGTGGAGAACCTTAGCTGAATTGGCTGAAAGATTGTTGACCAAGGGTAAACTCGTATACATTGAGGGCAAACTTACTACTCGGAAATGGCAAGATCAAAATGGTCAAGAAAGAAGAACAACTGAAGTGGTCGCAAACAATTTTCAGATCTTAGAGAAGAGAGAAGGCAGTGGTGGAGCTAGTAGTTCATTCCCAAGCGCATCAAACGAGCCAATTGGAAATAAAACATTACCTGCGACTGAACAGCCACCAATTCCAGCTCCTCCGGAGACACCAATTCCAGCTCCTCCGCAGGCACCTAGTAGCGCTCCTGCTAATACTGAAAGTAACACAGAAATGCCAGAAGATGATTTACCATTCTAAAAGTATCATTAAGATCATTCCGATCTTTTATAAACTAAAAACATTAAATTGGACATAGAGCCCCCTTCGAGTATTTTACATTTTTGTTACCTGACAACTTTTGTTTTGTTTACTAGTGGTGTTTTATTCTCCATAGCTTTTTTAATTATTCTAATCATTTCTTCCGCTTTGATTTCGGGAAGTGAAATTGCTTTTTTCTCTCTTTCGCCAAATGATATGGCGAATCTTAAAGATGAGGATTCACGTTCTAATAAGCGAATAATATTATTGAAAGAGAAGCCAAGGACACTATTAGCTACAATTTTGATTGTTAATAATTTGGTGAATATTGCAATAATAATAGTTTCTGATTTTTTAATCAAAAAACTCATTGGTACTAATCTGGAAAAAGAGATAGGCGAATGGTTATACAATATAGGTTTGAGTTTTTTGGGTTCAGTACAAACACTAGCCAATGGATTTAGCTTATTTATCACAGTTGTAGTAGTGACATTCATACTTGTCTTATTTGGCGAGATAGCACCTAAATTATATGCTAATCTTAATAATCTGAAGTATGCTCGTTTTATGGCTGGACCACTTACTGTATTAAATGCGATTTTTGGACCTTTAAGCAGAATCTTGGTTAAATGGTCAACTAAAATCGAAAACAAGATCACTGATTCTAACAATTATCAGTCAAATACAAGTAGAGAAGATATTGATGCTGCTATTGATCTGACAGTGAATTCTGATGATGAAAGTTCTGAAGAAGAAGCTGACATTTTAAAAGGTATAGTGAAATTTGGAGATGTATCGGCAAAGCAGATAATGAAGTCTAGGGTTGATGTTATTGCTATAGATGTCAATACTTTATTTGAAGATGTAATGCAGGTAATAAAGGAAAGTGGATTTTCAAGGATTCCTGTCTTCGATGAAGATTTTGATAGTATTGTAGGTGTATTATACGTGAAAGATCTTATTGGCGTTTATAGTGAGAAAAAGGATTTCAAATGGACAAACAAGATTCGGACATCAGTCCTTTATGTACCTGAATCTAAGAAGATAGATGTTCTGCTAAAAGAGTTCCAAATCAAGCGGACTCATATTGCCATTGTGGTTGATGAATATGGTGGAAGTTCTGGTATTGTGACCTTGGAAGATGTAATGGAAGAAATCATAGGAGATATTAAAGATGAGTTTGATGAAGAGGAAGAAGTTGATTATGTCCAACTGACTGAAGGTAATTATATTTTTGAGGGGAAGTCATTATTGAATGATGTTTGCAGAATTATTGGAGAGGACACTGATTATTTTGATAAAATGAAAGGAGAATCTGATTCTCTTGCAGGGCTCATCATAGAGATAGTAGGAGCGATACCTAAAGTGGAAGAGGAAATTGAATATGAAGATGTAGTTTTGAAGATTATATCTGTATCGAGTAAAAGGATTGAAAAAATACATCTGAGTAAGAAATGAACATAAGAATATGAGATTTTTATTGTTGAGTTTAGAAATGTTGATAATTTGCTCTTGTGGTAATGAGCAAGTTAACACCCCAAAACCTAGAATGTATCCAAGGGTTATCTATCCAGCAAAAACTTATGATACGTTTACTCTTGAAGCTTGCAATTTCACTTTTGAAAAGCCTTCATACGCCAAAGTTAAAACTGGTATTAATTATTTTGGCGAAAAATCATCACATCCTTGTTGGTTTGATCTAGAATTAGATGATTTTAATGGGTCTATACATTTTAGTTATAACCCTATAGAAGACTCAAATTCATTGGATAAGTTGGTTTCAGATGCATTCAGAATTGTAGAACAGCACAATGCAAAAGCAGAATACCGAGAAGAGATCTTGATAAAAAATAAAAATGGAGTAAATGGTCTGCTTTTTAATCTTGAAGGGCCTGTCGCATCGCCAATTAATTTTTTTCTGACCGATACTACCAATCACTTTGTGCGGGCATCGCTATATTTTAATTCAGCAGTTGATCCAGATTCGATAGCCCCAGTTTTAGAATTTGTCTCAAAAGATATACAAAAGATAGTAGAGAGTTTTGAGTGGAAGAAGACTTAAAAGATTGAGAAAATTGGAAAGATTGGAAAGATTGGAAAGATTGGAAAGATGGGAAAGATGGGAAAGATGGGGTTGCGAGGTTTAAGGTTTAAGGTTTAAGGTATTGCATGGCTGGATGTTGGCTAAAGGTTATTTCACGGAGATTCGCTGAGGTTTCATGGAGATTCGCGGAGGTTTTAATTTTTGGGAAAAACTAGACTGATTTCTAAAATGTGACTGGTTTGTAAATTATGAATAATGATGTAAATTTGATTCACTTCTTTAAATCAATTGCCAATCAATGCTCTTTAATTCTATAGATTTTGCCATTTTCCTACCGATAGTTTTTATATTATATTGGTTTGTCTTTAAAGATTTAAGGAAGCAAAATATATTGATAGTTGTAGCCAGCTATACTTTTTATGGCTGGTGGGATTATCGATTTTTAGGATTAATTTTTATTAGCACTTTTGTAGATTTCTTTGTCGGAAAGAAACTAGGAGAAGAGTCCCAAAACAATCGGAAATTACTTCTCTGGATAAGCTTGCTAACCAATTTGGGAATGTTGGGTTTCTTCAAGTATTTTAACTTTTTTGCAGAGAATTTTTCAGCAGCATTTACGCTATTTGGCGCTGAATTGAAAGTTTCTTCCTTAGAAATCATTTTACCAGTTGGGATTAGTTTTTATACTTTCCAAACCCTTAGTTATACAATAGATATATATCGCCGCAAATTAAAGCCAACTTCTAATTTTATCAACTTTGCAGCATTTGTAAGTTTCTTCCCACAACTGGTAGCAGGACCTATAGAACGAGCTTCTAATTTATTGCCACAATTTCATAGAATACGCATTTTTGATTATGCCAAGGCCAGTGATGGAATGCGTCAAATACTGTGGGGATTGTTTAAAAAATTGGTCATAGCCGATAATTGTGCCATGTTCGCCAATACCATTTTCAATAATACTCAATATTTTACTGGGAGCGGACTTGTTTTCGCTGCTATATTTTTTACTTTTCAAATATATTGTGATTTTTCAGGGTATTCAGATATTGCGATTGGGACTGCTAGGTTATTTGGATTTGACCTCAAGAAAAATTTTGCCTTTCCCTATTTTTCAAGAGACATTGCAGAGTTTTGGCGACGATGGCATATTTCTTTATCTACTTGGTTTAGAGACTATTTATATATTCCTTTGGGTGGCAGTCGTGGTACTAAAGCACAAACCCTACGTAATATTTTCATCATATTTATAGTCAGTGGTTTCTGGCATGGTGCTAACTGGACATTTATAATCTGGGGAGCGCTAAATGCCTTGTATATGGTTCCTTTACTGGTTATGAAGACACACCGATCAAATTTGGAAGTGGTAGCTAAGGGCAAATTATTCCCCACAATTAGAGAATTGTTAGCCATGGTTTTTACTTTTTCATTAACCGTTTTTGCCTGGATATTTTTCAGAGCCAAAGATATTGATCACGCGTTTTATTTTATTTCAAGGATATTTACAGATAGACTTTTTACGATGCAACATTTTGAAACTAGAGGTTATGTGACCATGGGATTAGTAGCTGTTTTTGTTATGATAGAGTGGATAGGTAGAGAGGATGAATATGCAATCGAAAAAATTGGACTTACTTGGAGTCGACCATTGCGTTGGATGTTTTATACTTTAATATTATTGATTATGGGACTTTTTGTGAGGACGATTGAGACACCATTTATTTACTTTCAATTTTAATATCAACAAATTCAAAATGGCCAAATTTATAAAATCAGTTTTGCTCTTTATTATTTATTCGACATTTGGATATTGTATTTTATTGACTTTAGCAGGATTAATTATCCCACATAAGTATTTGGCCAATTTGAAATACAAATTGGCAGATACAAGTTTTACTTTTTCTCGATTAGAAGAAGTCAAGCAAGAAGAAAATTTGGATATACTTTTTTTAGGTTCATCACATGCGTATAGAGGATTTGACACGCGAATGTATACTGAACAAGGATATAAAACTTTTAATCTAGGCTCAAGTACACAAACTCCATTGCAATCCAAACTCCTTCTACAAAGATATCTAGATAGACTAAAGCCAAAGCAGATTATAATTGAAGTTTACCCACTTATTTTTTGCAGTGATGGTGTAGAGTCAGGCTTGGATATTATTTCTAATGATATTAATGATAGGCATTCAATTGATATGGCAGTGGACTTGAATCATCCCCTTATTTATCATTCATTGTTGTATGGATCTATAAAAGACTTTCTTGGCTTGAATAGGTCATACTCAGAGGAGAAGTGGAAAGCTATTAGTAATTATATTTCTGGAGGATTTGTGGATAGACAGTTGAGGTATTTTAACCATGTAGAACACCCAAAAGATCATTGGGAATTTCACGAACAGCAATTCCAACATTTTGAAGAGATTCTATCTATACTTAAAGAAAAAGATATTGATGTATTATTGGTATTTGCACCTATTACGAAATCAAAGTACAAGAGCTATGATAATAATAAAGACTTTGATATTAAAATGAAAAATTACGGTGAATACTATAATCTACATGAGATTCTTGCACTTGATGATTCTCTTCATTTCTACGACTCTAATCACCTTAATAAACTTGGAGTCAAAATTTTCAATGAATCCATTATGAATCTATTAAAAGCAAATAAAAATCAGTAGGCAATAACCAGCCTGATTTCTAAAATCAGTCTGGTTATTGCCTAATCAGTCTGGTTTATTCTTGAAATCAGTCTAGTTTATTCCAACTCTATTTTATTACAGCTATCTACAAATTATAATTAGGCTCCAATTCGTGAGTTGGATCATCAGTATAGAATGCTTTTATAAGATTAAATGCCTCTTCTGGTTCATCAACTATTGGAATTAAATCCATGTCTTTGGGACTAATGGTTGCAAATTCGTCTCTCATTACATTTGCAATCCAATCTTTCATTCCAGTCCAGAATTCTGATCCCATAAGTATTACAGGGACAGGAGTTATTTTTTTTGTTTGGATTAATGTCAATACTTCAAATAATTCATCCAATGTGCCAAATCCACCTGGCAGTACTATAAACGCTTGAGCATATTTCACAAACATTACTTTTCTAACAAAGAAGTATCGGTGGTTGAGTACCTTGTCGGGATCGATATATGCGTTATGTGATTGCTCAAAAGGCAAATTAATATTTAACCCTATAGAAGTACCATTATTTTCGAAAGCACCTTTGTTCGCAGCTTCCATTACTCCTGGACCACCACCTGTAATGACACCATATCCTTCTTCAACAAGTTTACTTGCCATTTTTGAAGCAAGTTCATAATATTTGGTGCCTGGTTTTGTTCTAGCAGATCCAAAAATCGAGATACTTGGTTGGAAATTATTCATCGTTTCAAATCCTTCGACAAATTCTGCAATCACTTTGAACATCGTCCAACTGTTTTCACCTTTGATCTTTGTCCATTGCTTCATTTTTTTTGCAACGACATCATTATTATTTTCCATGTTTATCATATTATTCATTTAATAATTTAGTAATTCCTCAATAGCTGTTCTCACTTTCTTTGCCGATGGAATCATTGTTTTTTCTAATGTCTCATTTAACGGAATTGCAGGCATGTTTTCTGACCCAATTACCCTCACAGGGGCATCAAGATACTCAAAACATTCTTGTTGTACTCTTGAAGCTACGCTTTGGGCAAAACCATTGTTCACAGGTTCTTCAGTAACTACTAATATCCTACCATATTCTTTTGCCTTCCCATAGATTAAATCTTCATCAAGAGGGTAGAGTGTTCTTAAGTCCAAAATTCCTACATGCCCTTCTATTTTTTTAGCAGCATTGAGTGCCCAATGAACTCCCATTCCGTAAGCAATAACCAAAACGTTATTTCCATCAGTTTTGTTGAGTTCTGATGATTCTTTTACCATATTTCCTTTACCAAGAGGTAAAATATAGTCTCTATCTGGCATTATAGTCTTGGCCTTTTCAGTTCCTTTTACTTTTGACCAATAAAGTCCTTTATGCTCAAGCATTACCACAGGATTTGGGTCGTAGTAAGCAGCCTTCATTAGACCTTTCATATCCGCTCCATTGCTAGGGTAGGCAATTTTTATTCCTTTGATATTGGTAAGGACAGATTCTACACTACTTGAATGGTAAGGGCCTCCGCTACCATAAGCACCAATTGGTACTCTTAGCACCATACTCACTGGAAATTTCCCATTGGATAGATAGCAACTTCTGCTCACTTCGCTAAAAAGCTGATTAAGCCCAGGCCAAATATAATCGGCAAATTGTACCTCTACAATTGGTCTTAATCCTGTGGCTGACATGCCTACTGTACTACCAACAATATAAGCTTCTTGTATGGGCGTATTGAAGACTCTATCTTCGCCAAATTTTTGAGCCAAGGTTGCAGCTTCTCTAAAAACTCCACCTAATCTTGCTCCAACATCTTGGCCATATAGAAGGCATTCTGGATGTTCTTCCATCAGCTCCTGTATTGCTAAAAGAGCACAATCTACCATTACCTTCTCTTCTCCGTTTTTGGGTATTCTATCTCCTTTTTCTTTGACTATTGGAGTGGGAGCGAATTCATGGGTAAATAAATCATCAGGCGAAGGATCATCAGATTTAAGTGCTTTTTCATAGCTTTCTTGTACTACTTGCTTTGCCGTTGCTTCAATTTCTTTTATTTCTTTAGCAGATACGTTATTGTTTTTTAGGATCTTTTTTAATATCGGATATGGATCTCTTGTAGCATGTTCTTCCAAATCATCTCTGTACCATTCTTTTCTTACGCCAGAAGTATGATGATTTAATAATGGAACAGTAGCATGAATCAGAAATGGTCTTCGTTCTTCACGACATGTATCAATGACTTCCTTCATACAATTGTAGCATTCTTCAAAGTCACTGCCATTGATACTTCTGGTTTCTATGCCAGGGAATCCTTTTGCATATTCAGCAGCATTCATAGCTCTGGTCTCAGCTTTATTTGCTGAAATATCCCAACCATTATCTTGAACCAAATAGATAATTGGAAATTGTTTGAGCGCAGCCATTTGCATTGCTTCAGATATTTCACCTTCAGTCATCGCTGCATCACCTATAGAACATACTGCTATGGGGCTATTCCCATATTCAGAGATCGAAAGTCCAGTTTTTTCTTTGTATTGTAATCCCATCGCTACGCCTGTCATGGGAATAGTTTGCATTCCAGTAGCAGAAGACTGATGAGGAATGGTTGGTTTATCATCGTCTTTTAGGCTAGGATGGCAATAATAAGTTCGACCTCCCGAAAATGGATCATCCTTTTTAGCAAGAACCTGAAGCATGAGATCTAATGGAGAACACCCAATCGCCAATAATAAAGAATCATCTCTATAATAAGGAGCAACAAAATCTTGGGATGTGAGAAGTAAACCTGTAGCTATTTGAATAGCCTCATGACCACGGCTTGTAGCATGGACATATTTTGATACTGTTTTGCTGTTTTCTTCGTATAAATCTGTTAAGCATTTCGCTGTTGACATTAGGCTTAGCGCCTTTTTTAAGATCTTTGGACTTATGGCAATTTGAGTTTCAATCATTTAAAAAAGTGGTTAGGTGCACAAAGATAGCGTTTGAAAGTTTTATTTATATAATAAAGAGAATAGAAGTGAAAAAAAGCTCAAAAGTGACATTAGATTTTGAGATATTAGAGAAGTGCCAAGAAAGTGAAATGAGGTGTTGGTTAAAAAAAACTACTCTTTGAGAACTGCCATTCTCACAGAGTAGGATTGTTAATTAAATAAATCAAACCAAATTAACGTATAAAATAGTATGACAAACTTAACTAACTAAACTTGCACCTAATTTTAAAGTAGTGAGAAATGACGTAAAGTCGCCATTTCTTAGTCGCTTGATGTATACTTTTTTACATAAAAAGCACTGATAATCGACCCTTGTTGTAACAATTGTTTCCTTTTGTAAAATAATTGTTAAAAATAATCTTGAGTCGATGTCACAAAACGACAAACTTTCAGTTATAAGGGTAACTACTTATGTATTGGTTGTACATTATTAGTTACAATTTCCGCTAGGGGGAGCTTCGTGCTCCCCCTTTTTTACCCTTAAATATGCATTAGAATATTTATTTCGATCTGAATTGCCTTCAAAATAATTCGTTTATTTTATTGGTTTTTCAACTCTTCCCGTCTTAATACGGGATAGGCAATTACAAACTTCCAATGCATTATTAGAGTTAAAACGAAATTATTTTAATGTTATGATAAATAAGTTGCAACAAATATTACTTTTCCAAGACATTTGTTCTAAAAACTGAGCCTTGACTTAAACTCTGAGGATGCTCTTCATGAGATTTCGACTTCAACCTTATTAGATAATGTAATTTTTAATCTCTTGGGGTCTAATTCCCCGATGCTTGCATCGAAAAAGTAACTTCAACTGAAGCATTTGTGGGTGTAATGCGGGCGCATTTCATTTTGCCTTTTCTATTTTGTTGGCATTTTTGATTTGGGTTAAATCTGAATAAAAAGAAGCATAGCCATGACTGGGGGACTGACTGATCTCGAAGAGTGGCGACGATAGTCGACAAGGAAAGGAACGCATAAGCGATGGGGGACTGACTGATCATCGCAGATGGGACTGAACGATCATCGAAGATGTAGCAGTGATAGCTGCTAAGTGATGGAACGCGCAAGCGATGGGCAGCAGCGATAGCTGCTAAAGGAAGGAACGTGTAAGCGGTGGGCTGCCTAAAGGGGCAGTAGTTCCTGCACGTTGCTAACGCATTCTTTCACTTGAAGTACTGTCGTACTTAACTCAATTGCATTGAGACTGTTCAGTCACAAGGCGAAAGTCTGATTGAAATAAAGATTATCAAATTAACAAAAAAGCGTCACTGTAAAGTGCATCTTGCGATACCTCGTATGCTTGCATCGAGGTAGTTCATTTGCCATTAAACCAAGGTGCAACATTGTCAATATGCCGAAGGTTAATGATTTGCTGGAGATTGGCTCTAAAGAAGAATTCTAAAGGCAACTTCGCTTCAATCTTCTTTTCTTGATTTATTAAATATGATTTAAATCTAGATCAAAGAAAGTAGAGAAAAAAGAAAATTATGATAAGCGATAGATATGATATATGGAGAGGTGATTCGGATTTATATTTTATTAATATTACTAGCTTCCAATTGCCTGTAAGGTTATAATATCATAGCTTGGAATAACATTCCAAGATAATAACAAATTACACGATGTAGGCTGTAAGTCTACCATATATGCCCTGAATGATTTGGAGTTTTGAGTGTACGGATATTGTTGACATACAGCCAACTGCATTGGTTAATGTGTGTATCACAAATTGCACTTTCTCAAGAAAATAAGCTCCTTGTCATCTTGAGCGAAGCGCCAGCGCAGTCGGGCACTCCTTGTCATTCTGAGCGAAGATTCATCGAAGTCGAAGAATCAAGGAGTATGCCTTTACTTTAATTTCGACCGAAGTGGAGAAATCCACCATTTTATTACATCAAGAGCTAGATTTCTCCACTTCGGTCGAAATTACTGCAATAATAATAATGTCTTCCTTCGACTGCGCTCAGGATGACAATGTTCCACTGCAGGATGACAATGTTAATAACTAAACAAACAATAATGATTTACTTTTTGTGCAATTTGTGATACACACTTGGTTAATATTTTATACTTTGGACGAAATGCCCTAAGTTATAATGTTATAACCCTTCAGGCCAAAATGCAGAAAATTAATTGACATGCTCCTCTGCAATATTCAATATAAAACCAACTTTAAATACATTATCAATACTCACAGAAGGATCACGATTTAGTAACTTCCTGAGTTTTGAAATGAATACATCGAAGCTCCTACCATGAAAGTAATCCTTCTTTCCATAGATGAGCTCGACAGCTTCATCTCTCCTTAGAATTCGGTTTTTATGTAGACATAATTGCTTGAGAACCTTGCTTTCCTTATCAGTAATTCTTACTACATCCGAATCATATGATAATTCCATTCGATTAAAATCAAATTGATATTTCCCTATTTTAAAACTAGTTGGTTCTTTTTCAGTACGATTTGCAGAATTGCGACGCAGAATAACATTCATTTTGCAGATTAATTCTTGCTCATCGAAGGGTTTGATAATGTAATCTTCTGCCCCTAAATTATAACCTCTCAATTTATCTTCTTTGAGAATTCGAGCAGTAATGAAGAGGAATGGTGTGCAAGGATGGATATCTTTTAAATGCCTAGCAAGGTCAAATCCACTCATTTTGGGCATCATGATATCGAAAATGCAAAGGTCGAAATGTTCTTTTTGTAACATCTCCAAACCAGAAAGTCCATCTCTACCTAACCTTATCCGGTATCCTTCATTTTGTAAGTGCTCCATCAATAGAAAACCAAGGTTGAGGTCGTCTTCCACGATTAGGATATTTCCTTTTTCCATCTTAGGCAGTTTGAGGAATGATGAGGTCAAATCTGCTTCCGCTTTGGAGATCACTGATCACTGTGATAGTACCCTTATGCAAATCCATAATTTTCTTGACATATGATAGTCCTAGACCAAAACCTTTTGTTGTGAAATTGGAGTCTTCTTTGATCCTAAAGAATTTTTCAAATAGTAGTTTTTGATTTGAATTTGAGATACCTATTCCATTATCTTGAATTTGAATTTTTACGTTTTTATAAATTTTTATAATTGAGATATCGATGACCGGTTGTTTTTCAGAATATTTTAGTGCATTGTCAATAATATTTCGGATAGCGTTCGAAAGATGAAATTTGTCAGCTAAGACGAAGGCACCTTTTGAATCATCATTTATATTAAGAGTAGCATTTTTGTCTTCCAATTGGAATTGCATTTTCTCCTTGATTTCCAATAACAATTTGTTGAGCAAGATTTTCTCCTTTTTGATTTTGTATTGTCCACTTTCTATTGACGCCATTGACAATACACGATCTACTTGTTCGCTCAACTGCTTGTTTTCATGAGAAATAATATTAATCAAATTGTCTTCAGATTTTTTACTTAAAAGGCTGGAAGCCAAACCGATGTTAGTCAAGGGAGTTTTGAATTCATGCGCCATATGATTAAAGAATTCTTTGTTCTTTTCACTTATTCTGACTTGTTTTATTAAAGCATAATTGGCATAAATGAAAATGCTTGTTATAAACAATAAAATAATAATGGAGGATATAAACATCAGCCACATTTTATCAAATACATATGCACGTTTCCCTGGAAAGCTAACATCTAATTTATGTGTCTCATTATCAATAAGCGGAGTAAGTGAGCATGAATAAGATGGTTTTGGTTTTTTAATCGGAAATAGCAAGTCATTATATTCCGAGACTTCCATTTCAAAAGGCATATTGATATTATAAAACGCCAAAGCTTCATCCACTACTTGTTTGACATTGCTATTGGACATGAATAAGGAAAGGTTATTTGCACAACATAACTGTCCTTGAGTTCCTGGCATACTGCAACTAACTTTTAAGTTGGTTTTTTCTTCAGTATCAGATATTTGATCGATAGCCATGCATAGAGCCATGCTTACTTTTTGGTCAAATTGTTCTTCCACTAGCTCAACAGACTTTTGCATCCACTTGACTTGCATTATTATCAATAGGAATAGCGCAATTGTGGAAGCAACTATAAAATATGGAATCTTAGTGTTCAATCGTTTAATCTTAATTATTAGTGCTATAAGCGGGATCATTTTAAGTGCAAAATCCGCTATACCGACAAATACTTTTGCAAAGCATACTGCAATATAACGCATTAAGAACCATATCTATTTAATTTTTAACAGCTGCTTAACAAGTGACTAACAGCTAAAAAACAGGAGCATAGACCATGTCATATTACTTTTGGGTTGTAATTATTTATATTACGGCTGGTGTCTCAGCAGACCTGAGTAAGTTTTTAAAAAAATAAGAATTATGAAACACGCAATTAAATTATTTGCTTCATTGACATTGGTGCTATTCATGGCTGTATCTATGAATGCTCAAACAGCAATCACTGTAGCTGATAAGAGTGAAACTAAAAATTGTGATATTAAAAATTGTGATCCGGCAGTCTGCGCCGCAATGGTAAAAGCTGGATTATGCACAAAAGAACAAGCTGCTAAATGTAAGGCAACATGTTCCGCAAAGTCAACAAAAGTAGCTGCAGCTACAATGGTAAGAGGTGAATCAGTTTTAGTTTCGGAAACTAAAGAAATAAAGAAGGCTTCATGTGCTAAAAAATGTGCTAAGACTTGTTCTAGTAAGAAGACAAGTAAGTCTGAATAAATATAGAATTTGAGAGTAATAAGTATTTTATTACTCTCATACTTTTCCTTTAGAAGATTCAATTACTTAACTCTCCGAATCTCAGTGAATTTCCTCTGTGAATCTCGGTGGAATCCCTAAAAACCCAACGCCAAAAATTATGTTGATTTAAATTGCTTTTTGATAAGCCTCTTTCATCCAACCAATCAATTCACCATAAACCTGATCGACAGAAGTCAATTGTACCCTATGAGTACACATAGTCCCAAATGGCCCTGAGTTTTGAAGTCGTTCTGTAATAGGCACATCTTTCAATTTCAACCCTAGATCAATTCGAGTTTTTGTAGCTGGTTTTATCAGTACAAATTGCTTCTTTCTGATTATACTTACGCTAGTCTTTTTTGGTGTTTTTACGACGTCATCACCAAATTTGTCAACTGCTTTTATCAAAGATTCATAGATAGACAGAAGATTTTCTTTTCCTTTGTATTGATTAGAAACCAAGTCATCAGGAGTATCATCGTTTTCTTTTGAAAGAGCTACAATGGTGTTAGCAAATCCGTGACTAACTCCATGTTCACCTTTGAGAAATTTCATAGCTTCTCCATGTTTTGCAAACGCTTTTTTCTGAAGTATCGCTTTCCATTCATCTAAAGATTTACCTGTTTTTTCAGGCATATTATTGATCATTGTTTGCAATGCTTTGTCCATTTTGTTGTTTTTATTTGGATTCAAATATAGTGTTATTAATTTTTTAGACATTACTAAAGTTCAATAATAATGGGATTGTAATGACTTATTGAACGTTTAGATTTATATTGAGTCTTGAATATTTTTTAATATAAATAGCAGCGAAATATTTTAGAGGTTACTCTTCTATACAATTGCAACTATTAAATTAAGATTAATGAAAAATACGCTACTTACACTTAAAATCACTCTTATCCAATTTCTAATATTTTGTTCATTTTCTGCTTTTGGCCAATGTAACATAACTTTTTTGACTGTCGAAATGACAGCATGTGAAGAGGATTTGTTTGATGTGAGTCTTGATTTTGAATATGAAAATACAAGTGATCAGTTTACTGTAAGCATTAACGATGTGGATTATGGAACTTACAATTATGAAGTCCTTCCTATTACAGTTACATCAATAGAATCGGACTGTTTGACTGAATATGTATTTGTAGTAACTGATGCGGAGGATGATGATTGTGTAGAGGATGTTCTTCTTCCAGTTATTTGTTGTGATGAAGAGTGTGAGATTTTTGACTTAGTCCTTACTACCTCAGAATGTGATGGTCAAATATTTGATCTGACAATTGACTTTGATTTTATGTGGGGAACGAGTAGTACTTTCGATTGGGTAATCCCTGGTGTGAGTGAAGGTACTGCCTATCTTTGGGAAATCCCATTAACTGTTCAAGTATCTAATAATGTACTAGATATATTGGTTTTTGTAGTAAATATGACTGGAAACTCAGCCTGTTTAGCAGAGACTTCTTTTGAAAATCCTTGTATTGATAATGCTTGTAATATTGGAGAGCTTGCAGTAGATATTACGGATTGTATAGAAAATGAATTTGGGGTCATCATTAATTTTGAATATGAAAACACCAGTGATCAATTTACTGTTGTTGGCAATGGAGTGACTTACGGGACATTCTCCTATGGTGATTTACCTATAACTATTGATGGACTTGATGGGAATTGTTCAACAGAATATGAGTTTGTGGTAACAGATGTGAATAATAATGATTGTTCCAATTTTTATGAATTGGGAACAGTTTGTTGTGGAGAAGAATGTGATCTTTTTGATCTTGTAATCGAAACAACAAATTGTGATGGGACTGAATTTGTAGTCACTTTTGACTTTCAATATACTGGAACAACAAATAATTTCTTTGACTGGGAAATTCCTGGCGTAGCAAGTGGATTTGCTGAGTTTACGGATTTACCTTTGTCAGTTGGGATAGATAACTCTAGCGACAATATTCTTAATTTATTTATTAGTGAGAATGACAATCCTGATTGTGCCATTGATGGATCATTTGAGAATCCATGTTTTGATCCTGAAAATTGTTTCATTGGGGAGTTAGATTTTGATGTATCTGAATGTGATGGCAACGAATTTTTCGTAGTCATCAATTTTGAATATGAAAACACGAGCGATGAATTTTTTGTGAATACTAATGGAGGGAATTATGGACCATATTTATATACGAGTTTACCAGTCACAATAGAAGGACTAGAAGGGAATTGTGATCTGGCTTATGAGTTTGAAGTATATGATTCTCAGAATAATGGAATCTGCACATCTACTGAGTATATAGGAATAGTTTGTTGTGACGAAGAGTGTGATCTTTTTGACCTTGTCATTGAGACATCAGAATGTGATGGAGGATTTTTTGAGGTCACTTTTGATTTTGAATATACAGGAACTACCAACAATTTCTTTGATTGGGAGATTCCTGGAGTTACAAGTGGATTTGCAGAGTTTAGTGATTTGCCATTGACTATTACAGTCCAAAATACCAATATGAATGGATTTGATTTATTCATAAGTGAAAATGACAACCCTGATTGTGCCATTGAAGGTTCTTTTGAAAACCCCTGTTTTGATGGTGAAGAATGCTTCATCAGTGAGTTAAATATAGAGGTATCAGAATGTGATGGCAATTTCTTTTTTGTAGTGATCAATTTTGAATATGAAAATACGAGTGATCAATTTACAGTAAATGGAAATGGAATTAGCTATGGAACATTCTCATATGGAGACTTGCCTATCACAATTGATGGTTTAGAATCCAATTGTGACTTGGAATATGAGTTTGTAGTTAATGATGTAAACAATAATGATTGTGCTTCAGATATAGGCATTGGAGTAATATGTTGTGAAGGCGATGATTGTGATTTATTCGACCTTGTCATAGAAACTTCAGAATGTGATGGAGACATTTTTACCATAACATTTGATTTTGAATATGCAGGGACAACCAATAATTTCTTTGATTGGGAAATTCCAGGTATTGGAAGTGGATTTGCAGAATTTAGTGATCTGCCACTTACTATTACCGTTGAGAATACAAATGCCAATATATATACTCTGTTTATAAATGAAAATGATAATCCAGATTGTGCAATTGAAGGCACATTTGAAAACCCCTGTTTTGACGGTGAAGACTGCTTCATTGGCGAATTAAATGTTGATGTGTCTGATTGCGAAGGCAATTTCTTTTTTGTAGTGATCAACTTTGAATATGAAAATACAAGTGATCAATTCACAGTAAATGGTAACGGTAACAGTTATGGTACTTTCTCTTACGCAGATTTGCCTATAACAATTGATGGCTTAGAATCAAATTGTGATATTGAATATGAATTTGTGGTGCATGATGTAAACAATAATGATTGTGCTTCAGATATAGGCATTGGAGTAATATGTTGTGAAGGCGATGATTGTGATTTATTCGACCTTGTCATAGAAACTTCAGAATGTGATGGAGACATTTTTACCATAACATTTGATTTTGAATATGCAGGGACAACCAATAATTTCTTTGATTGGGAAATTCCAGGTATTGGAAGTGGATTTGCAGAATTTAGTGATCTGCCACTTACTATTACCGTTGAGAATACAAATGCCAATATATATACTCTGTTTATAAATGAAAATGATAATCCAGATTGTGCAATTGAAGGCACATTTGAAAACCCCTGTTTTGACGGTGAAGACTGCTTTATTGGAGAATTAGATGTAGAAGTATCAGAATGCGAAGGCAATTTCTTCTTTGTAGTGATCAATTTTGAATATGATAACACAAGTGATCAATTCACAGTAAATGGTAACGGCAACAGTTATGGTACTTTCTCTTACGCAGATTTGCCTATAACAATTGATGGCTTAGAATCAAATTGTGATATAGAATATGAATTTGTGGTGCATGATGTGAATAATAATGATTGCGCTTCCGATATAGATATAGGATCAGTTTGTTGCAATGGAGATGAATGCTTCATAGGAGAGTTGGATGTAGAAGTATCAGAGTGCGAAGGCAATTTTTTCTTTGTAGTGATCAACTTTGAATATGAAAATACAAGCGATGAGTTCTCTGTACATGGCAATGGCAATAACTATGGTACATTCTCCTATGCTGATTTACCAGTTACGATAGATGGACTAGAGTCGAATTGCGATATGACATTCGAATTTGCGGTTTATGATATTAATGATGAAACATGTGCCTCAGATATACTTATTGGGACAGTATGCTGCGAAGGTGACGAATGTTTTATTGGAGAGTTGGATGTAGAAGTATCAGAGTGCGATGGCAATTTCTTTTTTGTTGTTATAAATTTTGAATATGCCAACACAAGTGATCAATTCACAGTAAATGGTAACGGTAACAGTTATGGTACTTTCTCTTACGCAGATTTACCTATAACAATTGATGGCTTAGAATCAAATTGTGATATAGAATATGAATTTGTGGTGCATGATGTGAATAATAATGATTGCGCTTCCGATATAGATATAGGATCAGTTTGTTGCAATGGAGATGAATGCTTCATAGGAGAGTTGGATGTAGAAGTATCAGAGTGCGA
>Ga0256847_1000327_pt1 | contig 31224 bp, 28 predicted proteins | sample TeddybearmetaG_FD_189099 | JGI IMG/M metagenome (GOLD analysis project Ga0256847, IMG submission 189099) | Hydrothermal vent microbial communities from East Pacific Rise, Pacific Ocean - Teddybear | ecosystem: Environmental > Aquatic > Marine > Hydrothermal vents | place: Pacific Ocean: East...
AGGTTTGCAAGGCTAGATGTTGACATTTAATTTGTTTTATCAACATCTAGCCTTGTACCCTAAACCTCGTAACCTTAAACCTGTTCTTTTTTTTACAATCTCTTCAATAAAGGAAATATGTAGCTAAGGATATCTAATCTCTCAAAGTTGATTCTCTTACAGTCCACTGACAAGAACATTGCCGAGGTCGCTTACGAGGTAGGCTTCAGCGATCCCAATTATTTTAGCCGAATATTCAAACAGACTTATAGTAAATCGCCAGGAGATGTAAGAAGGTAAATCCGGCTGTAACAGTTAACTGCTAAACGCACAGATATTATCTTGTGAAGAATCGAGACTCAGAAAATTAATATGGAGTCCAATGAAAGAACAGCTTGAATAATAAAATTCAAGCTGTTCTTTTGGATTGCGTCATTATTCAGTTAGGGAATAATAGCACTGCCTGATGGGCAAACATCACAACTAGGGCTCAGTGCTCTCCCTATAAATCTAGCAATTACGTTGCCATTCTGGTCGAGTACTTCATAATCTATCCACTTCTGGCACGGTTCATTACATGGAAGACAGACAATGTCGTCCTCTTGTAACCAAGGGGGTGTCTCTCCAAAAGGATCAACAACTCGATACCTGCAATAGTCAGTACTTCTACTCGTAGCTTCTTCTACGTTTTCTGTTGTGTCAAAATTATTTTCATACATGGATTCCTGGGAACAGGATTCGAGAATAAAAAATCCGACAAAAAATAAAGCCGTATTAAATACAACTTGTTTGATCTTAACTTTCATATACATTATATTTTGATTAATAAAAAATTCCCAAATTCTTGGACAGAATCGCTATTCGATTGCTGTTCATATTATTAGACAAGGGTATACGAAAAAACCCTACCACTAATTCTGATTATTTTTGTCCTATTTGTGCTATTTGTGCTTTGGGAAGCCATAAGAGGATCATTTCTGACAATGCGTTTGACTCCTTTTCATTATGGTTGTCAATTGTTATGAATCCTTTGTTGCAGCAATTACAACAAAATCAGCCTTTTCAATATTCAATTTCATTTATTAGGCACTATCAGATAGGATTGTGATCATAATAGTCTCAGATATTTTACGATGCACTTACTGGAGTTGGGCTGGGTTCCGAAGAGGAGTGAAAAGGGATTTGTATTTGGCTCCGCCTTTTCGAGGGAAATGCAAAAAGATTGTGGCTGGCGGAGCTTGGCGTTTTACTGACTTCCTCATGAGGGCTCATCGGGCTATGTGGAGTTGCCATTGTAGCACCCGAACCTCCCAAGCGCACAACAAATTGAAAAGTAGACTCTCCACCACCTTGTTTATGAGAAAGCTCATTCGTAACCGATTGTTTTTTATCCTTTTGAGTTTTGTCAACGTGCATATTCATAATTTGTTTCTTTTATAGCTTGGACCCATTGCCTACAACAGTCCTGCTTATGAAACATAGTGTGTGAAAAGAAACTACATTTTCAGTTTAACACAAAGATTAAGAGCAACTTTGTATATCTTAAATTTAAAAATAAGGAAGGTTTTGAATTACTCAGTACTGAAAATCACAGATAGCTTTTCAGTTCAACCCTTCTCGTAGCTCATTTGGCCAAGTTTCAAGTAAAAAGCTATTTGCTGATTATCGGGAAGTCATCAACTTGTCATAGATAGTGAAACCGAAATTGTCATTCTGAGCAAAGTCGAAGAACGACAATGCTTTAATATCTCAAATTTCGACCGCAGTGGACATAGGCGTCAACCTAATGAATTAATATATGATATTATACAATATATAAATATCTGTAAAATAGGTGTTTAAATTTGGAGTAGTTGTTTTTCATGTCGAAGACACCACTCTAGAAAAAGGGTGGCATTGCCGCTAAACTGTGGGTGGCGGGAGCAGCATTCGCCGCATAGCCTTTTTAGCGGCTTGATTCTTTTGATTCGTTTTCTGATCAAGCAGAGGAATGACCGATCATCGCAGATGTAGCACCGATAGGTGATAAGGGAATGAACGCGTTAGCGGTGGGTAAGCAAAGCCAGTCGCGGCGAGCGACCATACTAGTTTGAAAGTATTTACTTCATTATTAACTTACAATCTGTACAGAAAATGTAAGATTTAAACATATGAAATTATCATATATTAAAATGTTAGATTGACGCGTATGCGCAGTTGAGAAATCTTGCACGCAGAGATTCCTTCCTATAATCAGTCTTTGCCTATTCAACCAACCTTTTAGTGTTCTGAAAATAATAAAAACAGCCAGTAAAAAGGATACAAAAGTGGAAGATCGGTTTTTAGGGTAATTCCGAAGTAAGGAATGATACATTAATAAAGTACGCTTTTATACGCAGGTATTTTATTTTTCAACAAGGCAAAAAACCTGCCTACCGGCAGGCAGGCGTAGACAATGCAGCGCATTGACGAGGCTTTTTAACGCCGTAGAAAGATAAAATAACAAGTAGAAAATGTTACTTTATTATTGAATCATTCCTAAGCGACTAATTTGAATAATCAATATTATATTTACTCATAATTGAAAATATTTCAACATAAAAATAGCGAATCGAATGCTGCTAAACTGTGGGAAGCATGTATATGAAAGTGAGTTTGTTGGATTTAATAAAGATTAAACTAAGTCAAACATTAATAACGGCAAACAAAATTAAAAAGGTTTTGTACAACAATTAATAGAAATCAATGTAACAGGTATCAGACTAAAAAAAAGATGGAAAAATACAATCTAGTTCTGTCTGTAAAACTAAATATTAGCACGTATCATTACACACAAATTAAATAACCATCTTTTACAATTTTAGAAAAATGAAAGAATACGACATCATTGTTATAGGTGCAGGTTCCGGAGGATTGGTAGCAGCTACTACTGCTCATCGAAAAGGACTGAAGACCGCGCTTATTGAAAAAAATAAAATAGGTGGAGAATGTACCCACTATGGATGTGTGCCTAGCAAGGCTTTGATCAATGCTGCCAAATCATATCACAGCCTTCAAAAAATGGAGCAGTTGGGTTTTAAGGTTGAATCACCTAAGCTTGATTTTGGAAGGATAATGGAACAGGTAGATGAAATTGTACAAGGAATCTACAGTCATGAAACGCCTGACATTTTTCAAAAACAAGGCATTGATGTGTATGTCGATAAAAGTGGAGCGCAGTTTACAGATGCACATACGATTACTATCGGAGATGAAATATTGAAGGGCAAGAACTATGTGATTTGCACGGGTTCCGCTCCTCGAATGATCAATATTGAGGGTATCGAAAAAGTCAAAGTATTACATAATGAAAATTTTTGGAGCCTACGGGAGCATCCAGGGAAAATAGTTTTTATAGGCGGTGGTGTCATCTCTGCGGAGTTAGGTCAATCTTTGGCGAGATTAGGTTGTGAGGTTTGCATTATGGATTTAAATCCTAGAATCTTAAAAGTTACTGATGAAGAAATTGGAAATTATTTGACGGGGCAAATGGAAAAAGAAGGGGTGCAACTTTTGACCAACTCTACTCCAACTCGTTTTACCGATGCCAATACCTTGGTGTATACAAAGGAGGGAAAAGAAGAGACAATTACAGCGGATAATTTTTTCCTGGCAGCGGGCCGTGCTCCACATGTGAACGGTATGAACTTGGAAAAAGCAGGTATTGACTTTTCACCTCGAGGTATCGTAACCAATGAGTATTTGCAAACTTCAGCGCCTCATATTTATGCATGTGGTGATGTGGCTACACCTTTGAAATTCACACATACAGCTTCACATCAGGCGAATATATGTGTTGATAATATTTTGAATGAAAACAGTAGAAAAAATGACTTATCGGTTTTCCCATGGGCTATTTTTACAGAACCACAAATTGGTCATGTTGGACTTTCAGAAAAAGAAGCTAAAGATAAATATGGTGAAGCGAACATCAGTATTTTCAAAGTAGATGCAGCGATCGACCGATTTATCACAGATAGAAAAACAGGTGGGATGCTCAAGGTGATTTTTAATAATGAAGATCTTGTGGTTGGGGCGGAGGCAGTTGGTGCACATGCCGGAGAATGGATCCAGATTTTGACTGTAGTCATTAAAAATAAGATCACTGCTCACCAGATGGCAGACACTATTTTTGCCTATCCTAGTTATTCTGAAATTATTAAAAAAGCATTTAGTCGCTACTTAAGAACCAAGGGGTAATCTAAATGATAAGCGCCATCATAGTCACTTTTAATGAAGAACTATTCATTCATTCCATTATTGATGAATTAGAAAAGCAGCTTCAAGTTGAATTCGAAATTCTCTTGGCTGACGGCGGAAGTACTGATCGTACGATAGACTTTGCACATCAACGAGGCATTGAAATTATATCTTGCCGAAAAGGCAAATCATGTCAAATGAATGATGCTGCTAAAAAGGCAAAAGGAGATATATTGTTTTTTGTTCATGCAGACATGAAATTTCCAAAGCATACACTTTCAGAGATCCAACAACACATTGAAAACGGATTTGACGGTGGTGGTTTTGCCAATGTATTTGATGAGCACAACGATAAAATCAAGCGGATAGGCAACTTGCTCAATTTTCGATTCTTTGATAAACGAGAGCAATCAGACAAGGGTATTTTTTATGGCGATAATGGAATTTTTGTTAGAAAAAAAGCTTTTGATGCGCTTGGTGGTTTTAAAGAAATTCCGATTATGGAGGATTATGAATTTTCAAAGAGGTTGAGTAAGCAATTTAATACTGTAAAGATAAGTGATCCTTTTATTACTGTTTCTGCTCGGCGACATGCAAAGGCGGGTTTTTGGAAGACTCGGCTACAGTGGGTATTGATTCGGGTATTGTTTAAATGGGGGATTTCTCCGAGGTTGTTGGTGAGGTGGTATGGGGATGTGCGTTAAGTTGAAAGTGTAATTATTCAAAATGGGCACAGAAAAGATATATTTGCAATCAATTTTGTTAATAAATGCTATACAATTATTCCTGAAAATTCTTTAAGGTATCTTTAGGATCAAGACTTAATACTCAAATCCCAATCATAGATTCAAATGGGTATAAAAAACCTATGAGCTGCTTTAACATAAAAATACATGTCAATTATTAATTGCCCAAATTGCAAGTCTACCCTTAAGCAATTTGATAAGATGTTACAATGTCAAAATGGCCATTCCTTTGATTATTCGAAAGAGGGATATATCAATCTATTGTTGGCTAATCAAAAAAGGAAACTCAATCCAGGAGATAACAAAGAAATGATGAATGCTAGAGAAGCATTTTTATCTACAGGACATTTTAATTTTCTTATTGATTTCATTGAAGCTTCTATCAACTCCTTAAATGTAAATTCTAGAACTAAAACTGAAACTACCTATCTATTAGACTTGGGGTGTGGGTCAGGCTATTATACGCGTAGTTTATTTCGAAATTCTAAGATAAATAAAATAGGTATTGATATTTCTAAAGCTGGAATTTCCAAAGCTTCAAAAAATGATAAAAATTCAATCTATATAGTTGGTTCAGTCTATGATTTACCGATTGAGGATAGGTCTGTTGAGATAGTCTTAAATATTTTTTCTCCTGTAAGCATTGATGAAGTAAAACGCGTTTTAAAACCAGGAGGATATTTTTTAAAAGTTGTTCCTGCCGAAGATCACATGAAAGAGATTGCAACATTAATCTATGATTCATTTATTCCTCATAAATCTTCTATTGAAACAGATATAGCATTAAATTCAGATTTACAAATTATCAAAGTCGAGAAGTTAGAGAAAGTGATTGTTTTATCTGATAAGAATCTCCATAATCTGATATCAATGACCCCATATTTGTATAAATTTGAAAGAGGAGAATTAGAGAAGTTAGAGGAAATGTCAATAACAATTTCATTTAAAATAATAATTGCCCAATATGGCTAGTCTTCATTCTTTAGCAAAATTATTTAATTCATAAAAAGGTTTGAGATTTACCAAAGTTCGTTAAATCTGTGGCAACAGCTCTTTTAGAATTCCTTCTGACCAATAATCCAGATTTTCAGTTTACCATCTAGAAAGTAAGGTAATATTAACAGTCTTTTCATTGCTTATTTTTGAAGCATGATATTAACTAGGCAACCACACATTTTAACACAATCGATATTCGGAAGGCGATTTGCCAAAATGTATTTTGAAATTTCGGTTAAACGTTCCTAAAGAATCAAACCCGCATTCATAGGCAATATCGGAAATTCTATTTTCTTTAACAGCTAACAATTGGCTTGCTTTTTCCATTTTCATCTTGGAAATATATTTTTTAGGACTTTCTTTATAAACTTCTTTGAATCTTCTTTTAAAAGTTGCAATACTAATATTACATAATTTTGCTAACTCGGCCAAAGACAAATCAGCATACAGATTATTGTTCACCGTGGATCGGAACTCGGAAGAAGGTCGTCGAAACATAGCTGCAAGAAAATCTAATTCGGAAGGTGCATTTTCTGATTTACTGAGTAGTAAAACAAACTCTTTTAGCTTTGTTTTAATCAGTGCTTCATCTGCTATTTCCGGATTATCCAGAAGTATGTTGATGCTCTCTTTATAATTAGCAAGTAAAGCATCAATTTGAAATTGTTTGATGTTAAAATCGACCTTATAATCAGAAGTGGAAAGATCAAAATGAAACAATTCTTCCATCATTTGTTGGCGAAGAATAACGCCTAAGACTTCAATAGAATCGCTGCTTTCCCGCTGGCTTTTATTGGTTTCAAAAAAATAATCAAAACATTTGGCGAGTAATCCTTTCCCTCTTTTGTAAGAGATAAATGATTCAGGTTCCCTTATTGAAAATTCCCCTTTGTTCACAAACATAAAGCAAGCTTCATTTTTTTCAAACAATTTGGGAATCCTTTTGAAGTAAGGCATTGTTATTTTTTCAAAAACGACTTTTCCACGGTAAGTTATTACTTTTATTTCTGGGTTCATTTTAAGGTTTCTTCATCTGTCTTTGACGGCGGTACCGGTGATTTTAACCTTTCCACCAAAAGGTAATGCTTCTGCTTGGTAAATTGTTCTTGCGGGCCGTTTTCCTTCAGGAAATAATTCTGTATACAATTGATTTATTTCCGGCAGGTCATTCAAATCATCAAAAGCAATGTCAACAAAGACTACGTCCCGTTTATCAAACTCTGCATTCCGCAAGGCAGCAAAAAAATTGGAGAATGCAAGCCTTGCCTCTTCCAAAGCTGTTCCCCGAACATACTTCCCATCAATATTAACAGACAATTGTCCGCTTACAAAACACATATTATTAGCTACAACCGCATGACTAATCGGGTTGGTCCATTTTGGAAGGCCTTTTCCGCTTTCAATGTATTTTTTTGAATTCATTTTCAATTATTAAGTAATTCTTGCAATTTAATATCTTGAAGTGATTTAATGAATTCCTTTTGATTTCTTAAATCACTTCAATGTTTTAAAATTCCCTCCCAGTTCGATATTTTTGTCTAATCGCAGCTCTTCCACATCAAAACCATCAAACTCAAAATCAGAAATGATTAACTGGTGAAGATTTTTCTTTTTCTTTTTCCTTAATTTGAAAGTATACACCGTTTGTTCATGAGCGATTTGCACTCCATCAATGGTTCTAAAGTCGCTAAATTCTACCCCTCCACAAATTGATTTGCCGCCAGGAGCTCTAAGATAATTTTCTCTAATTGTGTATTGGGCAAAATCCATTATTCCCGTTTCCTTATTTATCCACGCGATATATTGATCTGCTTCTTTATGGGGCTTCTCCGTATGCCAGGTAACAAATACTAAATCGTATTGTTTTCCTCTTAATTCTTTTTCACCGGCATAGCTGATAATAGGTGCATTTCTTAATCGTCCTACCATTTCTGTAAAGTATTGAAAAGCAGCTAAACCAAATACTATTCGTTTATTATTATTTTTAAAAGAGACATTGTTTTTATTGTCTACTTCATAATAATTCCAATTCTGCAAACCTGCCAATTCTCCCCTTCTCTTTCCATCGAGAAAAGCAACTTGCCCATCAAAAGTGCCTACTTGATATTTGAATTTCAATTCGGATTCCTTATTTGGCCATACTTTTCCTATTCTTCCAAACATCCCTTTCCAGGTATCCTTTCCTGTGAAGGAATAAACCTGGTGATTTTCAATATTGTCAAAGCCCTGGGCTTTCCAGGCTCTCTCTAATATTGCTCTTCCCTTTGTTGCGTTTTGGACAGTGATGCCTTCTTTTTTAACTAGTTCTGTCCGCAAGTCTGCCATGCATCCTTGGAGGCAGAAGAAAGCGAAAATCAGTAGTCCAGATAATTTTATGGTATTCTTTTTCATGATGTTTATTTTTTAAAAGTTTGACTGAATTATTACTTCGCAACAACCATTTTACGAACCATCTTCCCCCAAAATGCAGAAGCTTGATTTCTCGACATTACCCTTAACATTACTTTGGTCATGGTTCTGTTCAAGGTTCCGCCTATCTGGCTGGGTTTGTTTTTCAAGAGAGCAGAGAGTCCTTCTTTTACCAATTGGTCAACAGGTTGAGGTTTCATTGGTAGATTGTTGACCATGTCCGCATCCGTTCTATCGGTAAGGCCTGGCGCATCTGTTGGCCCTGGAACAAGCACAGTAACATTGATGCCTTTGTTACGCAATTCGACGTTCAATGCTTCTCCAAGATTGAGTACATAAGATTTTGCACCCGAATAGTTTGCAGAATAGGGAATGCCCTGATAAGCCACTGTTGAAGAAACTAATAAGAGTCCTCCTTTTTTATTTTCGGTTGATAATTTAGAAGTAAACCAATGCGATAATTTCATTTGTGTATTAACATTAAGATTTAGATTTCTGCTTAGTTGCTCCATCGGACTTTTATTAAAAGCTCCCATATAAGCTACTCCTGCATTAGAAACCAAAAGGCGGATATCCAGCCCATTGGTAAAATCTATTATTTCCTCAAGAAAGGTTTCGGAAGTAAGATCAAGCGGAAGATATTTTACTTGAACAGCATACTGTTCTTGTAATTTGCTGGCCAGTTCTTCTAATAGATTCTCTCTTCGTGCCAATAAAACCAGGTTGATTCCGTCACTAGCCAGTTGGTTGGCAAACTCTTTTCCTATGCCAGAAGAGGCTCCAGTAACGATAGCCCAAGGGCCAAATTTTTCTTTTATGTTTTTCATAATTGCTGTTTGAATTATTATTAATTTGTATACTACAAAGGTGCTCCTCACTGAGTAGTTGCGCTCTTCAAATCAGCTCAAGAGCTGCTCATTTTAGCTCAAATGAAAAATTAGAATTAAATTAATAATGGATAGGTCGGGACGGCGAGAGGCGGGGGATTAAATTTTAGTCATATTGGGTATTCAACTAATTTCTTTACTAACCTCTTTCTGTATTTCTTCCGCATTTCGTCGAATTTCTTTTACGGTTTTTAAAAAAGCTTTCTTCCCTTGGAGGTTTTCAAAAATCGGACTATTTTCCAACCTTTTATAATCCAGGAATCCATATTTGATGGCTTTGTTTAGATATTGTATGGCCGTTTCCTCCTCATTTAATGCCGCATAAATGGAGGCGATCATTACCTGGATTTGCTTTTTAGGATGTCCTTCTTCTTTTTTTCGCAAATGGGTTAACATTTCTTTTACCTGTGGGAGAGGCAGGCCTTCGGGGTTTAGTTTCCAATCAATAAAAGCGAGGTCCATATCAATGTCCTCGTAATATTTTGAAATGTCAATATTATTTGACATTTTTTGTGCTTTTAGAAAATGCGTTTCTGCCAGTTCATAATCCTCTTCAAGAAAAGCAGCCCTTCCTCGCAATACAAAGGCGTAGGGAGATTCGGGTTTTATATTTGAAATGTCTGTCGCTTGTTCTTTTACCTTTTGCAATTGATTCATTTTTAATTTCAGATCCCCCAGTTTAAATTTTAATTTTTCATTATCTGGGTTCGAGGCAATTCCTTTAGCTAAAAGATATTCTGCATTTTCATCCAGGCCAACAGATTCGTAGAGTTCGGAAAGGCGCATAAAGGACATTGGATTTTGAGGGTTTAGTTGCATGGCTCTATTCGCCCATTTTATTGCCTCCACTATTTTTCCTTCTTCCTGATTAATAAGGACAATATTGGAAATGGCCATATCATTATTAGGATTTATTTCGACGGCTTTATAATAAGATTCCAGTGATTTTTCTATATCTCCCCGAAACTGATAGGATAGTCCTAATGCCTTATATCCTTCTGAGGAATTAGGATCTAATGAAATGGCCTTTTTACTCATCTGCAAAGCGGCATTCAAAATTTCGGTATCACCGTCTCTATAGTTTGCTTTTTGGCCATAAGCATCACCTAAACCCGCATAAGCTACAGCAAAATTGGAATCTACTTCCAGTGCATCTTTAAAAAGTTGAATGGCAATATCATTATCTTTTTCATTATAACTGGAGTAATATTTTCTTCCTTGTAAATAGAGTTCATAGGCTTGTACATTTTCCGTGGGCTTCCTTTGAATGATTTGGAAATCTTCAGGACTTAATTCCTTTTTTAGTGTTGCTGCTATTTGCTCGGCTACTTCACTCTGGAGTTCAAAAATCTCTGTCATTTCCCGGTCATAGGTTTCTGCCCAAAGGTGTGTGTCATCCCTCGCATCAATTAACTGTGCCACTACCCGAATTTTATTATCTGATTTCCGAACGGAGCCTTCCAAAATATGAGTCGCATTTAGTTCTTTGCCGATTTCCTTAATGCTTTTTTCCGTATTCTTATATTGCATGACCGAAGTTCTGGAAATCACCCGGAATGATTTGATATTGGAAAGCATAGTTAGAATATCTTCCGTTATTCCATCGCTGAAGTATTCATCTTCTTTTTTTTCACTAAAATTGGAGAAGGGTAAAACGGCAATGAAAATTTGATCAGGAAGGGTAGATCGCACAAGGAAGTTCGACTTTTCTTTATGTTGAAAAAGATTACCAATATAAAAAAGGGCCAGGATTGTAATTGCCCCAATGATCATCAGAGATAATCTTTTAGGAGAAAAGTGGGAGCTGTCTCTATCTGCTGAAATAACCGAATTGACAGATAAAATCTTAGCATTACTTTCTTCTAAATGGGACAACTGTGGGTCGGTAGGAACAGCTAAGTCCTCACAATCCAGGGCATATAATTCTGTATAATCATTATAACCTTTGAATAGAAATTGACCAACCCTTTTGGTGCGAAGTGAGGAATGGTTTTTAATATCATCATAAACTTTGCCTGACACAAAAATGCCACCCGGAATACAAGCCGTTTCAATTCGGGAAGCAAGGTTTACTCCATCCCCAAAAACTTCTTCTTCATTATAAGTTATATCTCCGGTATGAATTCCTATTCTTAAAGGAACAGAAGGGTCTTGTTGAAAAGCTTTTTGCATTTCAACCGAACATTCCACTGCCGCAACCGCACTTTGAAAAATGCTCAATGTGCCATCTCCAAAATATTGTAAGACTTTACCACCGTATTTAGGGGTGAGCTTGTCAAAAACGGTTCTATGCCGGTTTCTCATCTCCGTGGCTTTCTCCTCGTCTTCCCGCATCAGTTTAGAATAACCAACAATATCGGTAAAAACAATAGCCGCTAATTGTCGATGTTTTTTGGCCATAATGGATGCTTAAGTAATGTGACAAGTTACAAACTTTATGCTGTACATGGTGATTTTTTTCGTCAGATTGACCTTATCCAACAGTAAAATTTACTTCTTGATAGATTATAGCTTCTGGAAAAGTAAATGAATCACCTCGATAGAGGGTACGAGGGATCGTACACACCCATGGCAGAGCCGAAGGGAATTCGTTCGATTAAATTAATAATGGACAGGTGGAGACGGTGAGAGACGAGGGATTATTTTTAGGGATTCCATTTTCAGTAAGGCCAAAGGGTGTTGCTAATTTTTGGTTTTTAAAAGAGGGCTACCTGTTTTTCGCAACCTTTATGGCTTTCCGCTCTTTATTCCCTATTCGGATGTTTTGATGCGACGTTAATTTTCCGTACTTTTAAAGAATCCAATAAGCGAGAAAAGCAGCTCTAATGCTTATCTTTTGTGATTAAGAATCTGGAGTGAGTATAAATTAAACTGCTAGAGTGATCTGTGATATCAAATAATTTTATTGGATGTAAAACCTACCTATATGAATCCTTTATTATTTATTGGTATCCTTATCGTGGTATTTTTACTCGGTGGCATACGCATCATTTTTGAATACAAAAGAGCATTGAAATTCAGGTTTGGGAAGTACATCAAGACCCTAAATCCTGGTTTTAGATGGATCATCCCCTTTGTTGAAACCATTCAGGTTGTGGATATTCGTGTGATTACCTTTAACATAGATTCTCAGGAAGTAATGACTGAAGATAATGTACCCTGTAGTATAGATGGTGTCGTTTTTTTTAAGATCAACGACCCAGTAAAGGCTGTCTTAGAGGTGGAGGTATATAAATTTGCCATTACACAATTAGCTCAAGCTGCTTTGAGAGACGTATGTGGAAAAGTAGAGTTGGATACGATATTATCAAAACGAGAAGAGATGGGCAAGAACATTAAAGCCATTGTGGAAAAAGAAACCATGGAATGGGGTATTGTTGTTATTGATGTAAAAATTAAAGATATCCAATTGCCGGAAAACATGAGGCGAATGATGGCCAACCAGGCAGAAGCAGAACGGTCCAGAAGGGCGAGAATTATCCTTGCACTTGCTGAGGAGCAGGCAGCCGGTAAGTTATTGGAGGCCGGAAAAATTATAGATCAATCTCCATCTGCCATAAAATTAAGACTCTATCAGACGCTGGCTAATATAGCCTCCGAAAAGAATTCGACTATTCTTTTTCCATTCCCGGAAGAAATGTTTCCGAGAGATGCAAAAAAGGATTGAGAAGGGTTGGATTTAGGTAACAGACTGACCAGGTCTTGTATTCCCCATATACCACTTGTGTTGCGACGAATAAGGTAAATTGCCATTTCAAATTTGCTCTTAATTTATACCCAAAGATTAAAAAATATCATTAGTTTTAGCGTATATCTTAATTGAATTTTGACCCCAACCTACGAGTTCAATTCAAAATAGTATCCAGATTATCAGGCGTTTGTAATTAATTTTCTGACAAATAAAAATCAAAAGGTAATATTTGAATAGCAATTTGCACAAAAACATATTGTTCATCCTGATGTGCTGCCTTCAAGTGGCAGTGGCTCAACAACCCATTCTGCACACCCAATTTTATGGCATCGAAGAGGGGCTTTCCCACAGAGATGTACAGTGTATTCATCAGGATTCGCAGGGTTTTATGTGGATTGGTACCAATTATGGGCTCAACCGCTTTGATGGTTACAATTTTAAATGGTACACCAAAGAAAAGCATGGCTTACAATCCAATATGATCAATCATATCGTGGAAGATGATGAGGGTTGGATGTGGCTGTTTTTTACAACCAACCGATTGTTTCAGACACCGATTAGTATTGATTTGTTTAATCCTTTGACCGAAGAAGTCCTTTCTTTTGAAGAGAAATTTGGTAACAACCTACCTTTTGATTTTAAAGATATTTCAAGTTTCACGGCTTCAGAGGAGGGTCGAATCGCTTTTGTGACCAACAATAATAAATTCATTCTCTATACATCAAAAAAAGGTTTTGAAGTCTTTGATCTAGAGATACATACTTTTACACTAAGCTGTTTTTCAAAACACAATACAGTTTGGGGGAATTTTTCAAAAAGAGATACCTTCAAACGAGAAGTACCTATGGAGATTGGTTTAGTAAGAGATTCCGTCCTGAAAGATATCGTAGTCGAGATTGATTTGGAAGGGAAATTGTTGAACCGTTTTGAACACGATTATCTCTTTCAAAAGAACTTTATCGCAGGTGTCGACCAATCAGATAATCTTTGGTACATTTCAAAAACAGCTGAAAACAATCGGACTCGTGGGGCGGGCTTTCAAAAGGGGAAAATTTTCAAAATAGATGCTACGGGAAAAGAAACCGAATTTTCATTAAATCAAACTGCATTAACACCCGATTCTGTCGATTTGGATATCTCGGTACATGCCAATTCATACGGGTTTTGGATAAATCCTAATCAACATTCCTTTTGGTTGTGGAGTATAATCAGCTTACAAGTCTTTCATCCCAAATCGGGTTGGCATCAAGAATTGAGTTCGACTGACAAATGGTTAAGGTACACAAATACGGTTTATTTTGACAATAAAGACCGAACATGGGTCGGCACTGAATTTGGCTTATATGTAATTGAGCATACTCCAAGTCCTTTTCAAAAAATCGGTCACAATGAATTGGAAATAGAATTTCAGCCCTTTAGAGGGATTACGGAAGACCCTCAAAACAACTTTTGGGCTTCTTGCGATAGAGGGGCACCTGTCGTATATTATTTCAAACGTAAAAATAATCAATACGAATCTGAGTATATTGGAAAAGAGTGGAATTTTGGTTACAAATACGGTATTTATACGGATAAAACTGGTTTTATATGGTGTGCAACAGGAGAAGATAAACTCATTATCAAATATGATATAAAATCTGAAATTGCTCAGTTTATCCCTTATTCCATTCTTGGAAAGGAGGTAAACCGGCAAGTTAATATTTGGTCTTTCCACCAGGATAAAAATGGGCTAATCTGGTTTGGAACTGATGTGGGCTTGGTGGGGTATATCAATGATAATCAGGTGGTCGTGCTCCTTCCTGAATTGGAAGGGGTGGGTAATCAAGGGGGCTGTATTTATCAATTTTTGAAAGATAAAAACGGGATAACCTGGGTGGCAACAGATCAAGGGCTGTTTCTTTTGGATACGGAAAAAAAAGAAGTGGGCCGATATAAACCCGATCCAAATCACAAAGACTTTCCTTTTATGAAGGAAGGCATTTTTCATATTCACGAAGATTTGGATGGTTCTTTTTGGATGGGTACTAGGGGTTTGGGATTGATTCATTGGCATCCGGAAACTGGAGACTATGAGCAGTTTACAAAAGCGGATGGTTTATCCAATAATACCATTTACGCAGTCTATGAAGACGATTTTGAAAACCTGTGGATGACCAGCGATTACGGAATCATTCAAATTAACAAAAACACCCATCGAACCACGGCCTATTTAGAAAAGGATGGCATTACCCATAATGAGTTTAATCGAATTTCCCATTATAAAAGTAAGGATGGAACACTCTTATTTGGAGGGCTGAACGGCATTACTGTTTTTCACCCCAAAGATTTGGTTGCGGACAGCGTAAGTGCCAGCATACCATTGGTGCTGACTGACTTTCAGCAATTTGAAGGCAGTCAAAATCAGTTGATTGATAAAACCAAAGAACTACAGGAATCGAAAACGATCACATTGGCGCCGGATGATCGCTTCTTTCGATTGGAATTTGCCCTTTTGGCTTTTAATAATTTAGAAAATGTGCAATATGCTTATATAGTGGAAGGTACGGACAAGGATTGGAATTATCAAAAAGAAAACTCTATCCGATTTAGTCGATTACCCTATGGCAAACACACTTTGCGAATAAAGGGTCAAACTGCAAACGGGCAATGGTCGAATAGTGAATTGGCGATAAAAGTATTGGTTTTAAAGCCTTTTTACCTCCAGACCTGGTTTCTTTTGGCTTTCTTTTTCATCCTTTTTGCCGGCATTTTTCTGTTTTTCAAATGGCGCACAGCCCAATTAATCAAACAAAAATCTGAATTGGAAAGGGAGGTAATTAACCGAACGAAAACCATCCGGCAACAGGCAGAGGAGCTCAAATCTTTGGAACGCCTGAAATCTCGCTTTTTCGCCAATGTATCGCATGAATTGCGCACTCCGTTGACCCTTTTGCTAGGACCTGTAAATACACTTTTGAAAAGGAAAGATGCAACGAATAAAGATTGGCAACTCTTGCAATTTATAAAACGAAACGGGAACCAACTATTAAATCTCATCAATGAAATCCTCGACCTGTCCAAACTCGAATCGGGAAAATTAGAAATTAAAGAAGAACCAATTCATTTCCATGCTTATTTGAAAAATTTATTGGCGCAATTTCACTCTTATGCAGCAAGCATTGGAGTCGAATTATCAATAAATTACAAAGCCGACAAAACCCTTCACTTACTTTTAGATAGAGAAAAGGTGGAAAAAATCATACAAAATTACCTTTCCAATGCCCTAAAATTTACGCCTCCAAAAGGCAAAGTCCGTTTATTGATTAAAGAAACCGACAATCATATTTGTGTGAGTGTAAAAGATTCAGGCGAAGGCATCCATCCCAGTGACCTTCCCCATATTTTCGACCGTTTTTATCAGTCCAAACATGCTGAAGGGACTGCCAAAGGAGGCACTGGAATAGGGCTTTCCTTATGTCGAGAACTGGCGGAATTATTGGGTGGAAAGGTTTGGGTGGAAAGTGAAATAAGGAAGGGGAGCTCCTTTTATTTTGAATTTCCAAGACGAATTGCGAGTTACGAGTTGTGGGACGCAAGTTCGGAGGAGAAGGAAATGGAGGCTTTGGAAAATAATTCCGTTTTGTCTCAGATTGTCTCTTCAAAACATTCAAAATCGCCTGGCAAACAACTGACAACCGGCAACTCGCAACTCACAACTATCCTCCTCGTCGAAGACAACTCCGACTTGCGCGACTATATAAAGATCTTATTACCGGAATATAACGTCCTTACCGCCGAAAATGGAAAAGTAGCTCTTGAATTGCTCAACTCGCAACCAGCAACCCGCAACCCGCAGCTGATAGTCAGTGACCTCATGATGCCCGTCATGGACGGTTTTCAATTTTTGGAAAAAGTAAAATCCGACGACCGGTGGCGGCATATCCCGGTGATTATGCTTACGGCTAAGGTCAATGTCAAAGCCAGGCTCAAAGCCCTCCGAATCGGAGTGGACGATTATCTGATCAAGCCCTTTGAAGAAGAGGAACTCAAAGCGCGAATCGAAAATCTTTTGAAGAATTACCGGGAACGGATGTCACTCTTTGCGGCTAATGAAAAGATTGAGGACGAAACAGAAATTTCCGAAAAACCCGTCATTGCCCAGGTGGACGCCGAATGGCTGGAAGAAATAGAATCCATCTTTTCCAAAAATCTCTCGGATAGTAAATTGAAGATGGATCTGGTCGCCTTCAAATTGCATCTTAGCCAACGCCAGGTCAGCCGCAGGCTTAAACGGCTCACCGGTCTTTCTCCCAATCTCTATCTCCGGGAAATGCGTCTTCAACAGGCCCGTGAATACCTCCTTCACGGTAAATATACTACCGTCAAAGAAACAAGCTATGCTGTCGGATTCCGCAGTACTAAATATTTTTCTCTCCAATTTCATGAACGCTTTGGCAGAACTCCTTCAGATTATTCCCATTAGAAAGGTTAGGTAACGAAAAAAATAACCGCTTGAATCTGATTTTTGAACTTGATACTTGAGTTTGTAAAGTCTCATGAAATAGCTCTGGTACTCAAAACATCCCAAAATGTCCATTTTCTACCCCCAGGTTGTCCATTTTGTATGCCATCCCCGCCCATACATTTGTCCAAGAGAATTTGATATCTCATTCAGGAAATTAAAATCCTTTCGAAGAAGGAATATACTATTTGGAAAACTGTAACTCCTATTTTTTAACTTTTTAATCTCAACCATTATGTCAAAAACAAAAGAAAGTCCATCAATTCAACTGGATACCAAATTACTCGAGGTAGCCGAAAAAATGGTGGTTGGCCAAGGGGATGGAAGAATTTCAAAAACAGATGCCGAACGTTTGTTCACCATGGTAGAAAATAAGGACCACCTAACTGATCTGGAATCCATCACTTTACAGCACATTAGGGACTATTTTAAATGGACCGATGCCGCAGCAACCATTTTAGACAAGAAAGGGATCAAATCCAATATCACCATTGACCACCCTAAGTCAATTTCCAAAGATGACCCTGACTACCAAGCCATGATGCAAAAACTGACCAGGAACTATGTAGAGTTGGGTATCGGGGCTGCCGGCTTTCCAGAACTGGTACCTATAGTCGATTTAATGTTTGATGTTTTTTGGCCTCAAAAACAAATCAGCGACTATCTTGACGATATAGCCTCCTGGACCAAAAGGTATGTCAAATCGGCAATTATTAACGACTCAAAGGAAGACCTCGAAAAAATATTGTACGGACCATCGGATTCACTGACCTTTTTCCTTGATATGTTTAAATCGAGCTCAGAGTACGAAGAACAAATGCTTTATCTGAAAAAGGCAGAGACCTTAATGATCGTCACCCATTACAAATTCACCAAAAACCCCCTTTATGTATTAACCTATTACGTGCAATTTTGCACATTCTATGTATTTGTCAAGAAAGCATTGGCCATTATTACGGCCAAGAAAGATGCAATTAACGATCCTGCCACTTTTAACAAACTGGGTCCGGACCATTACAGAAAAGATTACGATAAATCCGTGACTGAACTCTGGCTTTACATGAATCCGGCCATTGATGAGGCCATAGAGACCAGGAGAGGGATGATCAAGGATATTAAATTTAAATGGACGAATGAATTTGCTGGGTGGGGGTATTATTACTTTAAAGATGAATTTGATGGGAAAGAGTATACCCGGCATTTTAAAAATATTATCAACGACAAGCCACAAAAAAAAGCAAAGGAAAGTTTAGAGAAATGGCAGAAGGTTTTTATCTATGATAGAGGGCATGAATTATTTGCTTATTGGGAAAAGAATTGCCTCAGCATCGCACGGTATTGGATCGAAGATATTAAAGGCCTGGCTCCTGCCACAGACATTTCAGCTTTCCGCTGGGACCATAGCCTTGTTTTAGGATTTGGGGATGGGGATGGGCGGTTGGTTGTTCTACAGAATTATGGAGACGACTGGAAATTTCGCCACGTTGTAGTAGTTCCAGAAGGACATCATGGAATCACCAAGATCACTGAATTCTACGGGATATTAGCGGGTGCTGATTATAACTATCTGCTGTTCAAGGACCAGGATAATCACATCTGGCGGGCATGGGGTAACAAGCCAGGAAAATTTGAAGGTTGCATCAAAATGACCGGTCCCGGTTCATACAACAAGAAAAGCGAAGGCTTATTGCCGGCCGCAAGCAATGTGACAGTTTGTTTTGACGGATCTCATGGACTACTTGCTTTCTATATCAATGATGATGGAAATGTCATTATTCTCAACCTGCCCAATGACCCAGATGAAAGAAATGGTTATTGGAATAAAAAACTTACTGGGAAGGGATCAAAGAATCCCGAAATGGTCGCAAATACTAGTTGCATATCGGGCAATCCCGCTGGCCGAAAATTCATCTTTACAAGTAAAGATTTCAAAGACTCAACTACCCTTTGGCTAAGTGATTATGAAGGCAATCTAAACCCGGTGTATACAGCTGACAAAAACAATAAGATCATTCCCGAAAGGTTCTGGTTATTAGGTAACAACGACAAGTTTATTGTGTTTACATCCGGTCATAAAATTTATTATTTGTTTGAAAATAATGGCTGGTCTGTCCCTGTTGGGATACTGAACTCAGACTTTTCCGATTACAGTACGTGTACAGCGATAACGGGCTCTCCGCTTGATAAGCTCTTTGTTGGCTGGTTTTTGCGCCAAAATCAAGCAGTCCAGCATTTCGACATTGCCTTGATCAACTCCTATAATGGTAAATTTGAACTGGTATCTAAAAAGACCTTTGGAGATTATGATATCGACGAACAACTTGGGTCGTTGACCAATGCTATTGGCTATTCAGAATCCGGCCCTGTTGTCTTCTTTAAATCACCAAACGGGAGCATTTACATTTCACCAAATGCATTCGATACACATAGCCCAATGACGGTCAAAAACATTTTCAAAATGAAATTTTAAATAGAATTGTATGATTGGTGTGGCAGCTTGCCACACCAATTTTATTTTGTAAATCAGGAAAGAAAACAGTCGCAGCCTTTGTCAAAACATTGGTGGCTGTTTTTTAAGCATTTTTCTGTTCGAATATTATTCAAAATGTTTCCGAGGCTAAAAAATCTATCGTATCTACTCCATCCGCATAATCATTCAAAGAAGGCGCCTGCGCCTTCCCAAATTGAACTGACTACAAAATATCTAATTTTAAATCAGAAACCACACATTGAATATTCTCTTTTTGTTCGATTAATTCTTGATTTAACCCCCGCCCACCTCCGGACTGAGTCCGGTGGAATGGCAACCACTGGACTCAACCCAGCGGCAGCTGCGCCTGCTGCTCTCACAAATAGAATATGCCAAGACTACCTCATCATTAAATCAAACTAAAAGCATGTTTAAATTTTACCTTCCTGAAAACCAATATTTTAGGCGCTGACCTCGGATTTAATTAGTCACTTGTCCCGACAAGCTTCTTCTTAAATCCTGTGTCATCATCCTAAATTATTGATTTTCAGTACGTTAAAATTTTAAACAAGCTCTAAAAAAAAATTATGAAAACAATCTTCTGGTGCAACTCAAGCGAAGGCTATATCGGAACCGCCAAAGCTGACGGCTCAATTAAAGATGAATCCTTCATTCATACTTATGGTAGTCCCAATGGAATTACCATTGATAAAAAAAACAAGAAATTGTTATGGACAAGTTTAGTCAAGGACTGGATTAGCAGAGCCGCAGATGGGCGAGAATTATCCTTGCTCTTGCTTAGGAGCAGGCAGCCAGTAAGTTATTGGAAGCTGGAAAAATTATAGATCAATCTCCATCTGCTATGAAATTGAGACTCTATCAGACGCTGGCTAATATAGCCTCTGAAAAGAATTCGACTATTCTTTTTCCATTCCCGGAAGAAATGTTTCCAAGAGATCCAAAAAAGAATCGAGAATCGTAAGTTTGTAAGCAATAACTTTCAAAGGAATGAACGTGGAAGCGATGGGTAGAGCAAACTAAAATCCTAAACTGGCTAATGCCGATTTAGATCAAGTATTAATAGAACCTAATTTTTCAATTTTAAGACTTGCTTATTTCTGAATAGCCCTCTTTTATTGCTAAGTTATCATACACTTTTTGCTCTTGTGTTATTCATGAAAACATAGGCAAAACATAAAGCGATCCCTGTTAATCCTAAGAGAGCACTTAATGTCATTAAAAATTTCGTATTCATATACTTTTTCTTAGATTTCAACCAATGCAACTAGCGCACAAATTAAAGCTGCAAGTTCTAAATATATTCTTGTCCAATGCCATTTACCCCATCTGATTAATTCCAGAGGCAACTCCTTTTCGCTTAAACTGGCGTCAGCAAAACTTTGATTCGCTTTTTTGAAATACATAAAGAAGGTAGCAAAAAACAAGATGGTAAAAAATCCTGTTAGAAGGAAGGCCATTTTTCCTGGTGCATCCATCATCACAGCGTAGATCATAGTCCCAATAGGAATTAAAGTAGCAGCAATGGTCAATGGCGCAAAGAATTTATAGATCTTCGGACCAAAAGTTTTATGCTCTTTGTAAAATGCAGCGGGTTTCATTGATTTCCAATAGGGTACAAACAGCACTCCTTCTGCAATTTGAGCACCGGCAAAAATTCCTAGAATTCCTGCAGTAAGAGCATATAATATTTCAATCATGGTTTTTAATTTTAGTTGTAAACTATTTTGTTCTCAAGACTGTATTTAGCAATGTATGGTACCCAATCTCCACCGATATAAAGGTTATTACGGAATTCTTTTACAGCACCCGCTTCCATAACTGATTCACCTGAGGTATCAAATAAGGTTTGTACTATTTTTCCTGTCTCAGAAATTTCGAATATCATTCCGAATTTCTCTGCTTTTGGTTGAAGAAAGGAAGGTAGTCCATACACGAACTTTTTCATTCCTTTTTTGGGATGAATGTTATCTAATTTGTCATTTCTTTTAGTGGTGAATCCGATCCAAAAGTTACCATTATCTCTACGAGAAATATTATTTGGGAACCCTGCTAAGTTATCTAAAAAGACTTCAGATGTACCTGCTTTTTCACCTTTCAACCAGTATTTTAAAATTCTATACTTCGAGGTTTCAGATAATAGAAGAAAGGATTCATCCTCAGATAATTCCAAACCATTGGCAAAATAATTTCCATTTGAAAGAGTTTGGGTTAGCTTGGTTTGAGGATCATAACAATAAACTCCACCAGTTGGCTTTAATTCTAGAAATAGTTTGTTAATGTATTTCGGCGAAGTTGTATTTTCGAAGGAAAGGTTAGCAAAATAAATTTTTCCGTCCTTTGCTATCGTTAGACCTGAGCCCATTAAGATTGACTGTCCTTTTGCATCTTTAGTAGCAAGTATTTCAATGTTTTTATTTTGGTCTATCTGGATTAATCCAAGTCCGTTCATCAAGGCAATTAAATTCCCATGGCTGTCAAATTGCATTCCGGTCACCCAAGCATCCGTCTTTAAGAATTCTTCTACCTTACCTTCGGCTGAGATTTTCAGAATTGCTCCTTCAGAAAAACCTTTCGCCCCTTTATGCACACCACAATAAATATTTCCAGAATCATCAAAAGCAAATTCTTCGGGGCCATTCCATTCTCCTAGATCAATTTTCGAAATGTCTGTTAATTTTTCATTTAACTGAAGCTCCCCCTCAAATGCAGGTTTAGTTGGCGGTTGCCAGGCTTGGGGATGAATCGCACAGCTGTTCATTAAGATTGTTGTTGCCAAAAAGAGAACAAGAAGGACTAATCTGCTGTAAAGATATTTTGATAATTTCATTACTGTATTTTTTTGTGAATTAATACAGCAAAACTATGAGGTATCAAGATCAAAGTCATTTACATATGTAAAGAAAGAAAAATTATCTTTTCGACATTTTATTTCTGACTCTACTTAATTGTGTAGGACTTATTCCTAAGTAGGAAGCAATATGATATTGAGGAATTTTCATCTCCAGACCAGGAAATTCTTCTCGCAAAATCAAATAGCGTTTTTCAGCATCTAACAAAGCCATTTCGATTTCCTTTTTTTCCTTTTCGAGGAAGTAGTGTTCTGCAATTTTTCTTCCCAGCCTTTCAAAGTCATGGTACTTGGTATATAGTAATTCAATGTCATGAAAGGGGGCTTTCCAGATCTTGCACTCTGTCAATGTCTGTTGAGCGATTTTATTTTTTTGCTTTGTCAATAAAGAAGAATATGCCCCAATTAAAGTTGGACCTACGAAAAACTGCTTATTATATTCTTTGCCTTCTTTGTTAACAAAAAAAGCTCTGGCAATGCCTGTTTCAAGAAAGCCTATTCCCTGTGCATATTTACCTTCCTTTACAAAAAATTCATTCTCCTCTAAAATCGTGGGAATGAATAGTTCAGATAAAGATTGAATAGTATCTTGACGGAGTGGACTAATTTGATTTAAATAAGCTACTAGTTCTTTCATAATGGTTTAGGCAGTTTATTATTTATATTTTAAAAGATTCCTGTCTCTATTAATGCAGCAGAAAAGTCTTCCCCCTCAATTGGATTATTATTTAATCTTGATAGCATTGATATTTGACCGATGTGTGTTAAAATATCAGATAATGGACCTTGAAACAAACGCTTTGAATACTTCATTTCTAATTCTTTTTGCGAAAATACTTTGTCCAAGTTTTTTAATTCCGCACTGAATCTATCGATTTCTAATTTCAAATTAATTTTCTCATGTATACCTTTTTGGCGTCTTTCTTCTAAAATATAAATTCTGGTGCCATTTAGAACCTGATACATATGGTTAATAATTTCAATTGGCGTTCTACTTCCTTTACCTATAGTAAAATCACCAAAATCATCACCTGCATACTTTACGGATTTTTGAAATCGATATTCAATGGTTGCCAAAGTATGCCGTAAATATTCATTCTTCATTATTTGATTTTTTATTTTGATTATCACCTTTCCTTGAGCTCCTTTGGTTTCCATGAGTTCCTGAACTATATTTTTATTTTGCTATCAGAATCTCTGCAATGGCGTGTAAGATTTCCTGTCTAAAGTCCTCTTTATAGTCACAATTCGCCAAGAGAACGAGTCCTATCTTTTCATCGGGTATCATCATCAAATAGCTTCTAAAACCTATATCTCCGCCATAATGTCCTATCTTTTTTAAACCTTCAATTTTACCCAATTGAAATCCTAATCCCATATGGTTATTAGCATCCGTAGAGGGTTCAAGCATAGTCTGGATGATTCCCTTTTCTTTATCATTCTCCAATGCAGAAAGGAATGAAATCATCCATCTACTCAAATCTTGTGCGGAAGCATTCAGTGTACTACTTGGAGCATGTTCTCTAGTATAAGGATAGGTTTTTCGACTATATATGTCTTGCGTTATTTTGCTTTTCGAATGAGGAAGGGTTCTTAAAGAATCGGGTATTTTAAAATATCTAAAATCGCTATTCTCCATTCCAAATTTGTCCAAAATATTTGCTTTTACATAATCTTCAAAAGTTGAATTCGAGATTTTGGCTATCACATGACCAAGAATATCATAAGCTAAGTTGCTATATGAAAATTCGGAGGAAGGAGCAAAATCTAATTTAAGGTTCAAGCCTACTATATATTCTTCAAGGCTATTATCAGATTGGTTGTTATTTTCCCAATGATAATTGTAAATGTCAGGTATTCCTGAAGTATGATTTAATAAATGTCTAATAGTGATATTTTCTGCTCTTTTATCGCTATAAATTATCTCTGGTACTACTTCTAGTAATTTATCATCCAGACTCAAATCCTTCTTTTCTACCAATTGCATGATTGCTAAAGCGGTAAATAATTTACTGATTGAAGCGGTATGGAAAACAGTATTTTCAGTAACCTTTTTATTGGATTCTATGTTTACTATCCCATACCCTTTAGTGTAAATAATGGAGTCATCTCGAATAAAACCTAGCGACATTCCTGGGATATCGTATTGGTTCATTTTATGAATAACAATAGAATCTATTTTTTCAGTAATATTATCTGCAGGTGATTGAAAAGCAATATTCTGCTTGAACGATTTTGAACAAGAAAGAAGAATAGTGAGTACAAGAATTGGTATTATTTTCTTAAAGGCTATCATTCAGTTTTTAATTAAATGGAAGATAATAGGCTTGCGGTGATTAAATATACTCTTTTCCCTAAAGGAAAAAGATGCTTTTGCACATCACATATAAAATTTAAATAAGTTCTTTAAAGTTCATACCATTGTTTTATTGCAGTAAGTTGCTCTTTCAAAATCCCTTATATTTATAGAGATAATCGGCACATCAGGGAACATTAATTTTAACTGCTTAATAATCTTTTTTGAAAGGTTGCTTTTTTGAGTTGTATTTCTACCTTCCATGATATTGGCGAAAACATGAATGAAGTCATCTTTTGTATTACCAATGTTATAGTATTCAAAGGGATTAATTCTTACTTTTATATTTCCTTTTTCAAAGAGGCCTGTTGATTCCGCATTGTCATATACTTTTTGAATGATTTCTTCTGGTGATTTCCGCTTTATTATGTTTTTGGAACAATCAATTACAAAGTGTGGCATAATTTCAAATTTTAGATTTCAATAGTTTCTCCATCTTCTGGAATGTACACTTTTTCTAATAAGCCCTTCTTTACCAATAATTCTTTTAAATCTTGTCTGGTTGTTGGACAATGATTAAGCGCTTCTATGTGATTAGCATATATCTTGTTAGGTGATTTATCGACGAACTTCACTATATCATCAAAGTTCATAAGTAACGGTTTCCCGATGTCAAATTGAGCCGTTCCAGCAGCAAGTACGGTAATATCGGGTTTTAATTCTGTTAATACTTTTTCTACATCATCGGTATAGATCGTATCAGCACTTATGTAAATGGAGGGGGTATTTGGTAACGCTAAATAAAAGCCCATCACATTTCCCATTGGAGCGGCTATAAATCCATATCCGTGTCTTGCCGGAATCCCAGTGACGCTCCCACCTAAGAAAGTTTCTTTTTCCCAATATTTCAAAGAATGAGTTACAGCTAAGCCATTTTTTTTGAACTTTTTAGTATCCTTTATGCTACAAATTACAGGAATGTTTCTTTCAATAAGATATCGTTTGGCTGCATTATCGATGTGGTCAGGGTGTTGGTGGGTAATGATGCAATGAGTTACTTTTTCTATAATTGTTTTATAATTATCAGGAAGGTTAACTGTCGGGTTTCTACGTCTCTTAAAACGAAAAAATGTAAAGGGAGGAAGGAAGCCTTTTTTGCCTAACATTGGATCTACTAGTATAAATAGGTCTCCCGTTTCTATTACAAAAGTTGCGTTTCTTAGGTGATGTAATTTCATTTTTTATTTTTTAATGATAAGGAATGATACATTAATAAAGTTCGCTTTTATACGCAGTTATTTTATTTTTCAACAAGGCAAAAAACCTGCCTGCAGGCAGGCGTAGGCAATGCAGGGCATTGACGAGGCTTTTTAACGCTGTGGAAAGATGAAATAACAAGTAGAAAATGTTACTTTATTATTGAATCATTCCTAAAGTGAATGTAGCAGTCAACCCAACACTAAAATTTCGAGGAAGTTTATGAACACCAAAAATAGCTCTTGTGTGTATCCCTTTTTCTTCCAGTACTTTTGTGAACAAGTCGGATGCCCCATTTACAACAGTTGGTGAATCGTCCCAATCTTCACCTGATTGGAAATAGGCGTCTATATGATTTAATCCAAGTATTTTGTCAAATCCAATTTTCTTATCTACCTGAGAAAGAACGTTCAAGGCACACAATTCCATTGCTTTATAACCCTCATCAGTTGATACTTCATCACCCAATCGACCTTGATAGAAATACTCACCATTCTTTATTGGAAATTGAATGGCTACATAGACTATATCCCCTCTAACATTAATCGAAACATAGTTCCCTCCTGGTGTTGATACTTCTGGTAACTTTACTCCTAATTCCTTTAACTTATCTTTGAAATTCATTTGTTAATTTTTGTGAAGACTACTAACTTTAACTTTTAGAATTGAATCTATTCCTTATAGCTTTCTTCCTCTCTCCCTAATGTTATATTTTCATTTAAATAAAACGAAAATCCATTCCTTTCGAGATGGACTTTCGTTTCAATCTGTAATAGATTTTCCACTACATATTTCGGATTTGATAGTTTTGGATTTATTTCTCCCAAACTCTACCGCTAAAAGCACTATCTACAGGTGTATTAAAAACATGATTAAAATAATTGCTCATTGTTTTGACACCAATTCCCGCAATAACTCCTAAAATGTGATCCTGAGTATACCCAGCACTAAAGAAAGTATCCACATCTTCAATAGATGGCAGTCCTCTTTTGGAGACCATTATTTTACTAAAGTTGCTTAATGCTTTTAATCTTGAATCAGGTACTTCTGTATTATTCCTAATCGCATCTGTAACCTCTGTCGGCACCTTGCTCATTTTGTCTGCTACAAAACTATGTGCTGCCATGCAGTAATCACAATTGTTTTCATAAGCAATAGATAAGAAAACAACTTCTTGTTCTTGTGAATTGAATCCTGAATTTTCTCGAAATGTTTGATACGATTTTATATACGCATCCAACAGAGCTGGATTATTAGCCATGCCAGCATACATATTAGGAATCATTCCCATGGAATTTTTAGCATTTTGCAAATGCTTGCTTGAAATCGGATCTGCATTTTCAATTGTTTTGTTTTCTACTCTTAATCTTTCTAATACTACCATTATTATTATTGTTTTATGTTTTTTAATTTATTTATAAATGTTATTGTTTAACCCGAATTATGCTGTGTAATTTCGTAATAGATTTTCTACTGCATATTTCGGGTTTAACCTGTTTATCAATTGACAAGTACCGCGGCGAAAGGATAATCAGTATACCCTTTTGCTCCTGGGGTATAAAAAGTATCGGGATCGGGATCTTGTAAAGACAGATCATTTTCCATCCGATAAACCAAATCGGGGTTAGCAATCAAAGGCCGACCAAAAGCTACTAATTCAGCTTCATCATTATTGAGCGCGGCTTCTGCTCTTTCTTTATCAAGTCCTCCACTGCGAATAATTGGGCCTCCGAAGATGTCACGAATCTTCAATTTCAATGAAAGAGGTACATCGGGTCCTCCTAAAGCAGCCATCTCGACAATGTGTAGATAAGCAAGCTTGAGATGACCTAATTTGTCTGCTAAATATTCATAGGTATCTTCTAAATCCTCAAAAGCTTCCATATCATTAAATGCTCCATAAGGAGAAATTCTGATTCCAGTTTTTTCGGCACCAATAGCTGCGACCACTTTTTGGATAATCTCCAAAGCAAACCTGGATCGATTTTCTATGGAACCGCCATATTCATCCGTTCTTTTATTGGAGGAGGTATTAATAAATTGATCAATGAGATATCCATTGGCAGCATGTATTTCTACCCCATCAAAACCAGCTTTTATGGCATTTTTTGCTGCTTGAACATACTCATTTTGAGCTTGGACTATATCCTCCTGAGACATTTCTTTTGGTACTGGGTAAGGCTGCATACCATGTTGGTCGGTATACATTTCACCGTTTAGTCTTATAGCAGATGGGGCAATTACTTCTGTGCCTTCTTCCATGTTATCAGAATGGGAAACCCTGCCTGTATGCATCAATTGAATGAAAATTTTACCACCTTCTTCATGTACTCGGTTGGTTACAGTTTTCCATCCCTTGATTTGCTCCTCATTATAAATACCTGGTATCCGTGCATATCCAAGTCCATTAGCTGATGGAGCTGTTCCTTCTGTAATGATTAATCCTGCCGAGGCTCGCTGACCATAGTATTCACTCATGAGTTGATTAGGGATATTGTTTTCCGCTCTTGATCTTGTCAATGGGGCCATTACCACTCGGTTTTGGAGTTCGATATTACCCAGATTGTACTTGCTAAATATTTTCATTGTCTTTATTTTTAAGATTAATTATTTTATAAGTTATTGTCAATATTAGACCAGTCTACTATTAACAGGTAAAAAAATTATAGTATGTATTTATTTAAAAATTTGATAAATGTTGCAATAGATTCTGTATTTTTTGAGGACTTCATTCTTAACAGAGATCCTTCCCAAGTCGTTAATATAAAATCACTCATTACTTTAGCAGATTCATCAGTTTTAATGTTTCCGATGTCTTGACCTTCTTGAATGCATTTTTCAAAACTAACTTCCCACTTCTCTAATTCCCTTTCAACAGAAGTTCTAAAAGATTCTGACAAATCTGATAATTCCAAACTACAATTACCCAACAAACATCCTCCTTTAAATCCTTTAGTTGTATACATTTTTTGCATGTCTTGGAAAAAAGAAATGATTCGCTCTTTTGGATTTTTTTCTTTGTCAGATAAATAACTATTTAAAATGACCAATGAATTATCTGAATAATACTTTATAACCTGTATCCCAAAATCTTCTTTACTTTTAAAATAGTAATAGAAAGAGCCTTTTGGAATATTTGCAGTTTCTAAAATTTTATTCAAACCCACGTTGTTATAGCCGTTTTTAAGAATCAAATCCGTTCCAATCTCTAATATGTTATCTATTGTTTTTGTCTTCATTTGTTCAACTATTAGACCAGTCGACTACAAAGGTCGTGCTTTTTCTTGAATAGTCAAGTTTTTTGCTAATTATTTTCTTGTGGTTAACGATTTTGTAGGAGACCACTGATTTATCTGCTTGACTCTCAGTACTATCATTTAGTATTAGTTTACTAACCAATTCATATCGAGACAGGAAATATTTTTTGAAAATTTTCACATCTGCCAATTTATATTTTATATCGCCGATTTTAATACCAATACTGCCGACATGAAGTCAAAGAACAGAGTCTGGAAAAACTAAATGAACAATGAAAGCAATATAGTATATTTACTCCCCATACTTACTTCCATGACGAAAACGCCAATCACAGTGTCTGGATAGTCTGAAATCTTTAACTTTTCTATTGGAAGAGTAGGAAGTTCAATTATTAAAAAGTTTTGGGATAAGTCCAGCTGACTATTAGCAGGAACGAAAAAAGTTGTATTGGAATTAGAAAAGTTTATTACCATCAAAATATTCAAGCCATATGAAAACTTTCAGGTACAATGAGATACGAAGTCAGGTTATCAAAATATTTTGGATAACTATAGGCTGGACCATCTTCTCTGTTTACCAATTTTTAATTGGATTTTCTATTATCCGAGAATTAAATTGCCAGGCGGAAAAGGACAGACTCATGATCTTTTTTATGGGTAGTCTCATAACTGGATTGATGGCAGGGGTCATTGGTGGAAGCTTTTTGGTTCTGGTGTGGGAAAAATGGCTGCGAAGTAAGAATTATGGGGCGGCTATGTTTAGTATTTTGTGGTCTTATGTTGTTATTTTTTTTGTAGTGTCCTTTGTTACAGGCTTGTATTTTAAATGTCATGAATTAGGCGCTCCGTTTTATTCATCCGAAGTTTAGGAGGAAGCAGCCTCAACTATAATAAACCTTGCTGACTTACATCCTTTTTTCACTTGGTTAACGGTTCTTTTGATAACACTAATCATTTTACAAGTAAATGATAAATATGAGCCCGGGGTGTTTAGTTCTTTTTTATTAGGACAATACTTTCAACTTAAAAGAGAAGAACGAATTTTCATGTTTTTAGATTTGCGTTCGTCCACTACTATAGCTGAAAAATTAGGCGAAATCCGCTATTTCAATTTCATTAAAGATGTTTTCAGAGATGTCACTCCTTCCATTATAAATTCAAAAGGGGAAATTTACTAATATGTAGGCGATGAAATTGTTGTCAGCTGGAAAATGGATAATGGCATCAAAAATGCAAACTGTTTTCAATCTTTTTTCGTAACTACACAGCCATTCTATTTCATTGATTATCTGATGGTTATGAAATTTGGTGTGTAAAGTTTCCAGAATTTAGTTTTAAAACAATCATTGAATTTCAGCATTTTATGTATTTACATTTCTTATATGAAACTAAATCAATTGTGTAACTCTTTGGTTAATAGCCACCAAAGTGGCTGTGTAGTTACCTTTTTTCAGTGTTCAACAAGCTCTTCAACGAAAAAATGACTATTACAAATCCACTTATGATGGTATTTGCCCTGAATTTAACCCATATTGAGCACTAACCAGATCGAAGAGCCCGTATTGATTGAGCATTTAAATTTTTGATTTTCGGTTTGTGTACTACAGATTTTAATTTTGTGAATGGTCGCTGTTTTATATTTAGCGCA
>Ga0256847_1000328_pt1 | contig 31105 bp, 28 predicted proteins | sample TeddybearmetaG_FD_189099 | JGI IMG/M metagenome (GOLD analysis project Ga0256847, IMG submission 189099) | Hydrothermal vent microbial communities from East Pacific Rise, Pacific Ocean - Teddybear | ecosystem: Environmental > Aquatic > Marine > Hydrothermal vents | place: Pacific Ocean: East...
ATTAAGCCCTGCAACTACGAGAAAAGCACCTTTGGTAATTATTATTCCAGGCTCTGGAGCCAATGATAGAGATGGAAATCAAATAGGGGGAAAAGGGAATTCATTAAAGTATTTAGCGGAAGGGTTAGCAACACAACACATAGCAACATACCGATATGATAAAAGTGCTATAGCCTTATTAAAGAAGAAAGGTTTTAAAGAAGAAGACATCACTTTTGATGATTTTATTGACGATGCCATTGCGGTCATAGATTATTTTAAAGATAAAGAACAATTTACCAAAATCATTTTTGCAGGACACAGTCAAGGTAGTTTGGTAGCAATGATGGCTTCACCATTAAGAGGAGATGCATATATTTCCATTGCAGGAGCGGGTAGACCTATAAATGAGGTATTGCTAGAACAATTATTAGTACAAGCACCCACTTGGAAAGATGATATTACTAAAACCTTAGATTTGTTGAAAAATGGAAAAATTGATGAAAATTTCAATCCCTTATTAGCTTCCATCTTTAGAAAATCATTACAACCTTTTTGGATTTCATGGATGAAATATAATCCACAAGAAGAAGTAAAAAAACTAACCATTCCTATATTAATTATTAATGGTACAAAAGACATTCAAGTGCCGATTTCTGATGCGAAGTTATTGCACAAAGCGAATAGTGCGTCAGAATTAAAGGTTATTGAGCATATGAATCACGTTTTTAAGGAAGTAAAAGGCGATAGGAATAAAAATATTGCTACCTATAATAATAGTGAGTTACCAATAATGGAAGAATTGATTACAGTAATTACTAAATTTGTAATTCAATTAAAGTAAAAACATCAATTTTGATTGATAATGGCAAAGAAAAAAGCATTTGCATTACGGATAAATGAGGACATACTCAAGGCAATTGAAAAATGGGCTGCTGATGAGTTTCGTAGTACCAACGGACAGATAGAGTGGATGCTGAATCAAAGCCTCAAACAAGTAAAACGACAACCCAAAAACAAAGATAAAAACTAAAAAAATTAAGAAAATTTTCACATTTAAATATTCTATATTTGACTCAAGTCAATTAGTGGAATGAAAAAAAGTAAAAACCTCTTTTATTTTATAGTATTAGTATCTTTTTTTAAATTAATTGCCCAACAAAAGCAATTTACAGTAAAGTATATAAATTCTCCAATAGTAATCGATGGACAACTCGACGAATCAGTTTGGGGTTTAGTCGATAGTGCCGATAATTTTTGGCAATACTTTCCTTCAGATTCTGTACAAGCAAAGCAACAATCAGCTATTAAAATGTTATTTGATGACAAGAATTTGTACGTGGGTATTAAAATAAATGCTTCAGGTAAAAATTATATAATTCCTTCCTTAAGACGTGATTTTAGAGCCCGTGGTAATGATAATATAAGTTTGATATTTGATACCTTTAATGATGGTTCTAATGCATTTTTCTTTGGTACAAATCCATACGGTGTGTTGCGTGAAGCTCTAATTTCTGGTGGTGGCACAAGTATTAGAGGTTTTGATACGTCTTGGGATACAAAATGGGTTGGCGAATCAAAAATTTATGATGGTTATTATATTGCAGAATGGATGATTCCACTTGCTGCTTTTAAGTACAAAGAAGGCGAAACAAAATGGAGATTTAATAGTTATAGATTTGATACTCAAGACAACGAATCAAGTACTTGGATTAATATTCCGCAAAATCAGTTTATTTTTAGTCTGGCTTATTTGGGCGATATGATTTTTGAAAAACCGTTGGGTAAATCAAAATCACCTATTTCTATAATTCCTTCTATTAAAACAGGAATTCTAAAAGATTTTGAAGAAGGTACGGAAGACCAACTTTTTCAAATAGGAGGAGATGCTAAAGTGACAATTGGGAATAGTATGAATCTTGACCTCACTATAAATCCGGATTTTTCACAGGTTGAAGTTGATCAACAAGTAACCAATTTAACACGATTTAGTATTGCACTACCAGAAAGAAGACAATTTTTTGTTGAAAATAGTGATTTGTTTGCCAATTTTGGTAATAATAGAGATGCAAGGCCTTTTTTCTCAAGACGTATTGGTATTGCAACTGATTTGGATGGGAATACTATTGAAAATAGCATTATTGGAGGAATTAGATTGAGTGGTAAATTAACCAATAATTTACGAGTAGGAGTTCTTAATATGCAAACTGAAGAAAATATTACAAATGAAATCGCAGCAACTAATAATGCAGTAATAGCCATTCAACAAAAGTTATTTAGCCGTTCAAATCTTAGTTTTCTTTTTGTAAACAAACAAACTACGAAAGATTATGATTTTTTAGAAGAAGAAGACACATACAATCGTGTAATAGGGTTAGACTATAATTTAGCATCTAGGGACAATACATGGAATGGTAAATATTATTTTCATAAATCATTTTCTCCAACTGTTAAAAACAACGATTTCTCTACTGGTGTCTCAACGGATTATAATAGCAGAAAATATAGAATTCGTCTAAGTGGCGTATATATTGGAGAAAATTTCAGATCAGACCTTGGTTTTATAAGACGTGCGGATATTTTTAAGATAAACCCTCAATTTCAACGGTTATTTTGGCCTAAAAAAGGGGTGTTCAATCAGCATAGTTTTCAGGTAACACCAATAGCGGTTTGGAAACCTGAATTAGATTTCAAAACAGCTGATTATACCATTATCAGTCGATGGCAAAGTAGATTGAATAATCAAACTCAGTTTAGTGCTACAATGTTTAATCGTTTTATTTTCTTATTTGATGAGTTTGATCCCACAGGTTCAGACGGAGTACCACTACCCGAAAATACTGATTATCATTTTACAAGTTATGAATTACGATATCAATCTGATCTTAGAAAAAAATTCTCCTATACAGTAGAATCATCCGTAGGAAAATTTTATAACGGAGAGAAAATTTCTTTTGAAGGACAATTTCGTTGGCGATTACAGCCCTACTTTTTTGCATCTGCACAAGTTAATTATGACAAGATAGATTTACCAAAACCGTATGCTGATGCTTCTATTTGGCTTGTAGGGCCTAGGACAGATGTAACCTTTACTAAAAAACTGTTTTGGTCAACCTTTGTACAATATAGCAGTCAAAGAGAAAATTTTGGAGTCAATACCAGATTACAATGGCGTTTTAAGCCTTTATCAGATTTATTCATAGTATATAATGACAACTATAACACAACAGATTTTTCGCCAAGAACAAGAGCACTGCTTATTAAATTTACATATTGGTTAAATATTTAAATAACATTTTTTTCAATATATTTGACAAATTCTTTAACAACCTCCCATGAAAATAATTTCCATTTTAATCACTATTTTTTTTATTTCAGTTTCAGCAGTATCACAAACTAAGTCGCCAAAAGACTTTTTAGGATATGAATTAGGCGAACATTTTACAAGACATCATAGAGTTATTGAATATTTTCAACACGTGGCCGCTACTAATAATAATATAAAATTGATTAAATATGGAGAGACCTATGAAAAAAGACCTTTATATTTAGCAGTAATTACTTCTCAAACTAATTTTGACAATCTAGAAAGCCTACAGTCTAACCATCTCAAAACTGCAGGAGTTATTGATGGTAATGCATCCAATGATATCCCTGTAACCTGGTTGAGTTATAATGTACATGGCAATGAAGCGGTAAGTACTGAAGCCGCTATGAAAACACTATTTTCTTTGGTTGATACTAAGAATCAACAAACAAAAAAATGGCTTGAAAATACCATAGTAATTATTGACCCTTGTATCAATCCAGATGGTAGAGATAGATATGTAAATTGGTACAATCGGTATGCCAATTCGCCTAATAATATCAATCCAGATTCAAAAGAACATCATGAACCGTGGCCAGGTGGTAGAGCCAATCATTATTTATTTGATTTGAATAGAGATTGGGCATGGGCAACTCAGATTGAATCGCAGTCACGTTTGGTTGAATACAATAAATGGATGCCCAATGTACATGTCGATTTTCATGAGCAAGGTGTTGATAATCCATATTATTTTGCACCGGCAGCTGAACCTTATCATGAGGTAATTACAGCTTTTCAACGTGAATTTCAAGTGACAATTGGTAAAAACCACGCAAAATATTTTGACAAAAACGGATGGTTATATTTTACAAAAGAATGGTTTGATTTGCTATATCCCAGTTATGGAGATACGTACCCTATGTATAACGGAGCGATTGGTATGACCTATGAACAGGGTGGAAGTGGTAGAGCAGGATTAGGAATTACAACCTCAGAAGGAGGTTTATTGACCTTAAAAGATAGAATTGCGCATCATTATACAACAGGATTGTCTACCATTGAAATTTCTTCGCTGAACGCGGAAAAATTAATGAAAGAATTTGCAGATTATTTCCATAAAGCAATCAATAATCCAAAAGGAAAATACAAGAGTTTTGTCATTAGTGGTACGAATGATATAGATAAAATAAATAGTGTTAGAAAGTTATTAGATAGGCACGAGATTAAATATGGAACTTCAAAATCTACAGCTTCTGTAAAAGGATTTAATTATCAATTTAATAAAAATCAAACAATAAAACTATCGACTAATGATTTGGTAATCAATATGAATCAGCCAAAATCAAATTTAATTAAAGCGTTATTTGAGCCTCAAGCAAAGTTGAAAGATTCTGCTACTTATGATATTACGGCGTGGTCATTACCTTATGCAAGAGGGTTAAAGGCATATGCCTTATCAAATACAGTAGCAATAAAAAATGTTGAAAAAAAACCCACAAATGAAACCGTTTTTGGAGTAGCAAAACCGTATGCATATCTTTCAAAATGGAACAGTGTAGCTGATGCTACTTTTTTAGGATACTTACTTGAGCAAAAAATAAAGGTTCGTTTTTCGACACTCCCATTTACAATAGAAGGTAAAGAGTACGCAGCTGGCTCATTGATTATTACCAGAACTGGGAACGAAAAATTGAGTAATAAATTTGACGAAATTGTTAGAAAAGCTGCTGAAAAATTTAATAGAAGTCTGAATGCCGTTGCTTCAGGTATGGTAACCAAAGGAAAAGATTTTGGTTCTGCTACGGTTCATTATTTAAAAGCGCCAAAAGTGGCGTTACTTTCAGGTAGCGGGGTGTCATCATTAGGTTTTGGTGAAATATGGCACTTTTTTGAACAACAAATTAAATATCCGGTGACGGTAATAGATACCGATTATTTTAACCGCGTTAATTTAAATAAATACGACGTGTTGATTTTACCTAATGGATGGTATGGTAGTAAATTAGATAAAGATAAATTAGCTGAATTAAAAACATGGGTTCAAAAAGGAGGTAGATTGATAGCGATTGATAGAGCTTTAGGAATCTTTGCTAAAAGTAAAGAATTTAGTTTGTCCAATTATAAAGATGACGATGAGAAAAAAGAAAAAGAAAAAGGTGAGAAAGCCTTGAAAGAAAAATTGGAATTAGAGGCATATGATAATTTAGAACGTAAATCAATTTCAAATTTAATAACAGGTAGTATATTCAAGGCGACTATGGATAATACGCATCCTTTAGGTTTTGGTTATGATAAAAGCTATCACACCCTGCGTTTAAATAGCAATCATTATGCTTATTTAAAAGACGGAGTCAACGTTAGCGTTATTAAAAACAAGAGTAATTTAGTAAGCGGATTTGCCGGAGATAATGCATTAAAAAATATAGACAAATCACTGGTTTTTGGTGTAGAAAAAATAGGTAGAGGAGCTGTGATTTATTTAGCAGATAATCCATTGTTTAGAAGTTTTTGGGAAAATGGTAAACTAGTATTTTGCAATGCCGTATTTATGGTGGGGCAGTAAAGGTTGGAAGTTGGAAGCTAAATAAAAGTTAACAGTCAATTCGAGTGATTTCGACTTTGGAAGAAATTATATCGAGAACTAGTTCGTTTTATCAGGTTGGGCCTTTCGACTGCGCTCAAGATAAACTAAAGTCGAAACCTCGTTAAGCTTTAAAAACAAAAAAATAAATATAATTTTATGAACACAGCCCCAATCTTCACCAACGACACCATCGTCTTCGGACTCCTAATGTTAGCCTTAGGTTTTATTTTCTATACATCATCAAAAAAAGAAGGTCCTTGGCAAAAATTTTATAGCATCGTACCTGCCTTATTTATGGCATATATGTTACCCGCTTTATTTACAACCTTGGGTTTAATAGCTCCAGATTGGCAAACAACTACAGAGACTGGTGAGGTTGTTGAACATTCGTCAAGATTGTATTTCATGTCAAGTAGATATCTATTGCCAGCAGCATTGGTATTAATGACTTTGAGTATTGATTTAAAAGCAGTTTTCAATTTAGGTTGGAAGGCATTGGCGATGTTTTTTACAGGAACTATAGGAATCGTTATTGGAGGTCCAATAGCCATATTATTAATTTCTATGGTGTCGCCAGAAACAGTTGGAGGAGCAGGGCCAGATGCAGTCTGGAGAGGCTTGTCAACTTTAGCAGGAAGTTGGATTGGCGGCGGTGCAAACCAAACAGCAATGCTTGAAATTTATGGATATAACCAAAAATTATATGGTGGAATGGTGTTTGTTGACATTGTAGTTGCCAATATTTGGATGGCAATTATATTGATAGGTATTGGTAAATCAGACCGAATTAATAAATGGTTAAAAGCTGATACCTCTGCAATTGAAAAATTAAAGGAAAAAGTATCTACCTATTCAAAAAAGATAGAACGAAATCCTAGTTTAACCGACTTGATGATTATCGCAGCAATTGCATTTGGAACCGTTAGTTTCTCACATTTTGGCGCCAATTTTTTGAGTACTTTTTTTGACGATTTTGTCAACGGAATAGAAAACCAAACCACTAAGAATATCTTTACTTTTTTAAGTTCTCAATTCTTTTGGATGATAAGTTTGGCTACTATTATTGCCATACTATTATCTTTTACAAAGGCAAAGTATTATGAAGGAGCAGGTGCTAGTAAAATAGGAAGTGTTTTTATCTATATTTTAGTAGCTTCCATTGGTATGAAAATGGATTTAACCATGATTTTAGATAATGTTGGTTTAATTGCTATAGGTGTAGTTTGGATGACCATTCATGCACTATTATTAATTCTTGTAGCAAAGCTCATTAGAGCACCTTATTTCTTTTTAGCCGTAGGTAGTCAAGCAAATGTTGGCGGCGCAGCTTCTGCACCTATAGTTGCTGCGGCATTTCATCCTTCATTAGCTACGGTAGGTGTTTTATTAGCTGTGGTTGGTTATGCAGTAGGGACTATTGCTGCTATTGGTTGTACCATATTAATGCAAATAGTTGCGCAGTAATAAGTATTCAGTTAAAGGGATAGCTATTTGGTTAGCTTTATTAAACTGTGCTAGTTTACAAAAAAACAATGAACTCATTAACCCAATAACTTAATAACCAATTAACCCAAATCTAATAAGTTTAATATTATATTTGCAACCTAAATTTATATTCCATTTTAATGAAAAGAATAATTTTAATAGCATTAATAAGTGTAATTGTAGTTGCTTGTAGCGATAAAAAGGAAAACACAATGTTTGTGCAAGGTGAGGTGAAAAACCTTAAAAAAGGCACATTGTATTTACAGAAAATGGTTGATACCATTGCAGTTACAGTAGACTCTGTAGCTTTAGATGGTGTAAGTACATTTATCTTGTCAGATGAAGTTGAAAGTCCAGAACTTTATTTTTTATCGTTAAACAAATTACGAAGTAAACAAATAACTTTTTTCGGTGAAAAAGGAACGATTACTATAAATACAAAGCTTGATAAATTTCAATTTGGAGCTACTATAAACGGACTTACAAATCAGCAGTTATTAGACGAGTATAATGATATGAAAAGTAAGTTTAGCGATAAGAGATTAGATTTAATTAAGGCTGATTTTGAAGTGAAAGCATTGGGAGATTCCATTAAAATTGATTCAGTTGAGAATTTAATCAATAGCTTAATTAAAAGAAGATATTACTATACAACAAATTTTGCCGTTAATCATGCAGATAGCGAAGTAGCACCTTACTTAGCCTTGACTGAATTGTTTGATGCAAATGTTACTTTATTGGATACCGTAAACAATACCTTAACACCAAAAGTAAAGGTTTCAAAATATGGTTTGGCTTTGGAAAAGTTTATCGCTGATATTAAGAGTAAAGAGTAATTTTGTCTTTGCGAAGTGTCATCTGATAAAGGAGGATATTGTGGTAAACTGTTTTATAGAAATTGTATTTTAAGAAAGAGTCAAATACCATTTTGTCAATTCAGTGCCAATCATATCTGGCGTATCTTCTTGTATAAAATGCAACCCTTTACCAACAGATACAGTTTTAATATTTGGAAAATTTTCTTGTATCCATAGTACATCTCTTTTTCTAATCAATAATCCAGGCTCAGCATATAATAATAACTTTGGAATTTCTGTTTGCTTTAACCAATCATGATATGAACTAACAATTTGATGTGTATTTTTAGGAGTACCATCAAAGGGAATTTCTGTTGGCCAAACTCTCAATGGTTTCCTACTACGAATAGTTGGGTAAGGTGCTGCGTAGACGTTTAATTCTTCAGGAGAGAGTTTCCGTATAATTGAACTAGGTAACAATTTTTTAATAAAAATATTTCCCACACTTACCATCAACCAACCTATAAAGGGCATTCTCATCATCTTAAATCCCTTTTTCATGACTTTTGGTATATGTTTCCATTTTGCTGGTTTATAAGCACCTTCCATAAATGCAATTGCTTTTATATTTTGTTGATGCTCAAAAGCATAATGAAAACCCAATGCGGAACCCCAATCATGGATAATAAGTGTAACATTTTTAAGTTCTAATTTTTCTATAAATGTTTTTAAGTAATCATAATGGTCGATAAACTTATAAGGTATATTCGGTTTCTCAGACTTCCCCATACCTATTAAGTCAGGTGCAATACAGCGTGCATTCTTACTTAAATAAGGAATTATATTTCGCCATAAATAGGAGGAAGTAGGATTGCCATGTAAAAATAAAATAGGCGCTCCTTCACCTTCATCTATATAATGCATTTTACTTCCCTTGACATCTATAAATTTCGAAGTAAAAGGAAATTCGGCTGAAATTATATTTTTCATTTATTTTATAATTTCTCGTTCTTCTAAATGAGCTTCAATATCACTTTTTTTAATCCAAGCATCGCGGAGTTGTTTTTTAGCGAATAAGTCTAATTGATCTCCAACATGTTTGTTTCCGGGCTGACTGGCATTGCCATAACCTAAAATTACTTTTGCTTTAATTTCTTGACCGAATTCAGTAGCGCATACATAACCATCACCATGAAAAGCATAAAATTTACCATCTTCTCCTTTAGAAAATGCAAGAGTTCTGAATACACCAAGACTTCCAAAACTACCATTTGCGGGTATTTCATAATCGCCAACTTTGATTCTAAATACAGTGCCATAAGGTACTTCTAAAGAACCAAGTGTTTTAATCATATTCTGAGATACTCCTTTGAGAGTTGCCAATACTGTTTGAGGACTAGCAAATCCGTCTGGTGTAGTTAATGGTTTGTCTGCTGACCATTTTTCTTTAAATAAATTACTTCTATCTAGAGTAAAAAATAGATTGATAAATAAAACAGCGCCTTTACTATCAGCATTAAATTCACCATTCCAATTTTTTAATACATCCAAAGCAACGGTTGTTAAACTGTCTTTGTTTATTTCTCTCAAACCTTCAAAATCATCTCTAATACGTTCAAAAAGAGAGGATTTTGTTGAGTGTTTTAATTTTATTAATTCTTCAAGTGTTAACTCATTTTTATCTTGAATTAAACTAGCAGATTGTTGCGGTCTAAACCCCATATTATTTACAGAAATATCCTTGTCATAGGCTTCATAATCAATTTCCTGTGGAATTGTTGAGGTAAAAGGGCCTTCATTTGCGTTTTGTAACCATCCGCTTTTAGGGTTCAATAATTTAGGGAATTCATCGTAGGTATGATAGGTGTCCCAAATTAGTTCACTTGTATCCCCAGAGACTGTTTTCCTCCAATCTTTCCATTCGCCTTTTTTATCCGGAAGATTTCCTAAAAAGGAATAAAAGATATTCCCCGTTTTATCGGCATAAATAACATTAAATAATCCGATTGCATTTTCTTTTAATGCGGTTTCAAACTCATTAAAATTCGTTGCTTGTCCCATATCATACCATTGCTGTAGAACGTGAGGAGGGTTTTCCATATATGGAAAACGAAGCGCTAAGGCCTTTCCATTTTTTTCGGAGACAACAACACCGTGTTTAGAAACCTTTCTTACTAAAGTGTCAATTTTTATACTACCATCTTCTTGTTTTGCTTTTAGGATGTTAGTTTCTACTTTGAAATCTAAATAAACCCCGTCTAATAAATACTTTCCATCTTTTATGGTCAATTCATATAAATCTGTATTATCAAGGGTGTTAACTGTATGTGTCCAGCCTAAATGGTCATTAAATGCTATACTTATAATAGGAAAACCAATCAATGTAACTCCATACAAATTTTTACCATTCAAGTTGTAATGTGCCTCAAAAAATTTATAGGATGCATAATTGTCAGACCATGGTAAATGTGGATTTGCCAATAACAGCGCATTGCCATTTTTTGTATTTTTAGGAGCTATCGCCCAGGCATTGGAACCTTTTTCCCACTGCTGACTTTTGTTGAATTCATTATCTGCCAAAAACTCATAATATACTCCTCTCAACATATGTGCATAAATATCAACAGGTTTTATAGGTAATACTATCTTATATTTTTCATCAATCTTAGTTGGATTTGCTTCAGCATAATCATTAACTCCTTGCGTAAATGCTTCAATTAATAATTTTTCTTTGGCAGTTAAATTACCATATGTTTTTACAGCAGTTGCTGGTAAGTTCATTAAGTGCAGCATTTTATCTCTTTTATAGCCCGTACCCCAATATTCAGCTGATTTCCCTCTGGATTCTCCATAAACTCTTAATATAAGATTTCCATGATTTTTCATTTGTGCCCAACCGTAAGCTTTATGTAAATCATATTCATTGTCAGCAAAAATATGAGGTACACCATAGGTATCCCATAAAATTTCTGTTTCATTAGTTGAATTTTGTTGGCAAAAACTCATCATTGAGCTCAAAGCTAAAAGGAAAATTATTTTTTTCATACGTATGTATTTTGATTTTTATCATTCCTGTCTTTCGTCTTTAGCCTTTCTTGAGCGGGGTTTGAAAGGCTCAAGATAAACTTTGGTAGGAATCTAGTAAAAGTATAACAATAAAAAAGAGATTCTCATTTTTGTGGGAATTTATTTAAAACCGATTATCACCATCTAAGATATCTCCTAGACCTCCTAAAATACTACCTTCCCCCTTGCTTTTTCCTCCAGATCTGGGTAATGAAGCAATAATTCTACCCGCCAATCTACTAAATGGTAGAGATTGTATATATATTGTTCCCGGACCTTGAAGTGTTGCAAAAAACAATCCTTCACCTCCAAATATCGTATTTTTTATGCCACCAATAAATTCAATATCATAATTTACAGTTTGGCTAAAACCAACGATACAACCAGTATCCACTTTTAAAACTTCACCAGCTTGTAATTCTTTTTTAGCCACGGTACCACCGGCATGCATAAATGCCAACCCATCTCCTTCTAATTTTTGCATGATAAAGCCTTCACCACCAAATAGGCCTCTTCCAAGCTTTTTAGAAAATTCAATACCTATCGACACTCCTTTTGCTGCACATAAAAAAGCATCCTTCTGGCAGATAAATTTTCCGTTAAATTCCGTAAGGTCAATCGGTATAATTTTTCCTGGATACGGCGAAGCAAAAGACACTTTCTTTTTGCTTTGGTCATTATTTAAAAAAGCGGTCATAAATAAACTTTCACCGGTAAGTAGCCTTTTACCTGCAGAGAAAAGTTTTCCTAAAACTCCTTTTGTTTGTCCTGAACCATCACCAAAAATGGTATCCATTTTAATTCCGTTATCCATCATCATAAAACTACCCGCTTCGGCTACGACACTTTCTTGAGGATCCAATTCAATCTCAACAAATTGCATTTCTTCTCCGTAAATTTTGTAATCTATTTCGTGTGCGGTCATATTCTTTTAGTTTAGTTGTTTTTGTGTTTAAAAGTTTATAGTTTGGGTTTTGAGATTATAGTTTTGAAATTTATTTCAATTATCTCTATCTTCAAAATCTTCATTTTGTTTGATACCAATACGTCTTATTATCAGGTAAACTAAAATAACAGCGATTACTATCCAAAATAATATACCTATTAATGCTCCCATTTCTTCCATACAATTAGTTACTATAGTTTTACAGCTGTACCATAAGCTAAAATTTCTGAGGCTCCTTGCATTACCATTGAAGTAGTTAGCCTCATATTAATAATAGCGTCAGCACCCAAACGTTGGGCATCTTGAACCATACGTTGCATGGCTTGTTCTCTTGCTTGTGCTTGCAACTTTGTGTATTCTTCAATTTCACCACCAACAATATTTTTTAGTCCAGCAAAAATATCTCTACCAATACTTCTTGCTCTTACTGTACTACCTCTGGCAATACCTAAAATTTCTTTAATTTCTTTGTTAGGAATTGTTTCTGTTGTTGAAATAATCATTGTTATGTTGTTTTTTTATCTGCCCGCCGCAGGCTGGTTAATATATTTATAAGTTGTAGATTTTAAGTTTTTGTTACATACTTTTAAATTAAACATATAAATTGAGCCATAGTTAATCATTTATTATATTGCCGATTTATTTTTTAGTCCAAAATCGCGATTTCACAATCTTTAATTACTTTACATTTCTTTGTTCAGATTCAAAATTTCGAAATGTTAGTTAATCTTTCATCACTTCCTAAACACTTTAGTTATTGTATTCATGGTAAACTTATCTTTTCACTAACTCATTTGTACATGACGATAAAACAAGATGTTATTGTATAATTTTCGACATAGACTTTTTTGGAATTTTTATGTCTTTATTTCAAGATAGGAAATTTCAATGAAAATTCTAGTTAAATTAATAATATCTATAATTATTCATTAGTATCCAAATATTTAGTTATAGTCCAATGATATCTTTACTATATCTCGATAATTTGTTCCGTATTGATTACTTATTCTTTTAAGACAATAGTCAATAATATATTGATTTTGTAAATTATCATATTTAACTATTTTTAAATTATCTAAAAATTTCTCTTCATTCTCTAAAAAAGATACATCATCAAGAATATGTATTTCATTTAATTCAAAAGTGTTATTTTTTCCTGTCGGAATCATAGTAAGTCCATATTTGGTTATAACTACCTTATCTCCCAAAATGAAGCTTTCAATTGATTTAGGTATGGTACGATGATAGGTATCCATAATTGCTGCTAATTTAAATTCATTTACTCCATTATGTAACAGAATTCCAATTTTTCTGTTTTTGTTAAAAAGCACTTTCTTGAGAATTGATAGCTTATGGCCTATTGTTATCACCACGCTCTGATGTTCGGTCTTTATTTGTGTATATGGATAATTTATATTGTTCTTCACCTTTTCCATAATTTCTTCTCCAAATATTTTGTTTATAATTGTAAGACTTCCTTCAACTGCATTTGACACTCCTGCTGTACTATATAAATTATCACTCTGAGTAACAGATATATTATTAATCCATGCAGGATTCTGGTATTCTTTCTTGATAAATTCATAGTCTGAGGCATGACTGGTTAATGGTTTACCGTCATATATACCCGTTGCTGCTGCAGTTAAGGCTCCATCACACACGGCTAGCATTTGAGTATTTGGTTTATATTTCTTTTTTATCCAATCAATAATGTTCGGATTTTGATGTTTCGCATCCATAGCAGATAAATTTGGAATTATAATTACATCTGGTTTAATATTCGATAAGTCGAATTCTTTGAAGGTAAATTGAGGTAATATAAAAAACCCTTTTCTAACAATGATTGGATATTTTTTTTCAGCTACAATATAAACATTTGCTTTTTCTGTTGCATTAAAAAGATAAAAAGGAGCCATCAAATCGAACATTTCTGTGCCAGCATGATCAGCTATTATAACAACTGTTTTTTTTGTACTATCAAATGGAGGTTGTTTATATTCGAAATCATTAGCACCCAAATAGTTTGGCCAATTACGGTATTCCCTAATAGGAGCATAGGAGATAAAAAACCACAGTGCAGTAATAGCTATGATAATTATTGTTAGAATAAGTTTTTTTCTTCTCTTCATTAATAGTTCTTTTTTAGAATACGCTGTAATTGCCTTGGAGATTTAAAGCCACATTCAGAAGCAATGAAATCAATAGTGTATTCGGGATTTTTTTTAAATGTGATTGCTTTTTCTAACCTTAGTTTTGTTAGATAACCTATTACTGTTATTCCTGTCGCTTTTTTAAAAATCCTACTTAAGTTTCTCGGACTAGTATTTACAAGAGCTGCTAATTTTCTAATATTAATATTACGCCTAATGTTTGCAATCATAAAATCTTGTATCTCATGAATTTTTGGATTTATGTGATTTCTATAATCAAGATAAATACTTTTTTGAGTATGTTGTGAACTTCTACGATAATAGACAACAAGTCCACGAGCAACTTTATTTACAAATACTGGGTCTTTTAATTCTGCAAGTAATTCTAAGGCTAAATCGATACCAGCACTAATACCAGCACTTGTATATATATTATTACTTTTTACAAATAAAACATCATCAAGAACAATAGCCTTTGGGTATAAAGATTTTAACAAATCTATTCTTCGCCAATGTGTAGTACATTTTCTATTATCTAACAAACCAGCCTTACCTAGAATAAAAGCGGCATTGCAAATAGAACAGATATTTATATTATTGAAAGAACATTCAGAAAGCCATTGAAAAAAAGAAATTTCTATTTTTTTATTTCCTTCCAAACTTTCAAAATTCATTCCTGGTATAAAAAGATAATCCCCTTCTTTTAGCTTTGCATTTTCATAGTTTTCAAGTTTGCCGAAAGGCAAGCCAACTGCGCTTACTAAATCTTGTTCAAGTGAATAAAATTCTATCCCAATTTGAAATCCATAAAATTGGGCTTCTGTAAATACTTGAACAGGCCCAGAAAGATCCAATAACTCTACTAAAGGAGGGATAATAAAAACAATTTTTATCATAATTAAGGCGAAGATAGAACAATAATTGGTATTCGAAAAGGACAACTAAGCGTCATAAAAGGACAAGTTGTAAAAATTTTAAAAGGCTTTTAAAATTTTTATTTATATGTTTATCTATGGTTATGTTGAGTATCTTAATCCATATGTTGTATAACTTGTTCTCTGGGATGAACATGTAATTAGATATATTCTTCAATTTCACGTCCTATTATATTTTTTAAGCCCACAAAAAATCTCTACCAAAATTTCTTGCTCGCGCTGTACATTCACTTTATTTATTTTTTGATAATAATGCTAAATTCTTTTTTAGTAAATATTGTTTTTCTTGATTATTAGTTACATTTTTTAATGCAAGCATATTATATTCTAAAGCTTTATCAATATTATTTGTGGCACTATAATAATCTGTATAAGTTCCATAATAGAGATAAGCCCGTTGTTCAAAGTCTTGTGGATTGAGTTTGTTTAGATAATTTTTAGCACTTGTTAAATCTTTTTTTTGAATACAAATTACTGCCATAGTTAATAAATGATTGGTCATTGGCTGTAATTTGTACAAACACTGATACCAATGGAGTATTTTATCCCAATTTGTATCCTCAAAACGTTTCGCTTTTAGATGTTCAGCCGCTATGGCTGCTTCATAATGATAACAAGAAAATGTAGTATTATTAATTGCTTTATTCATCATAGTATTCCCTAATTCAATTAATGGGAAATACCATAAGCTTCTATCTTGATGTTTTAAATCTAAAACTTCATTATCAGAATTGGTTTTGCTGTCAATACGAGCAGAATGAAAACACATCAATGCAAATAAGGCATAGGTTTCATTTGTTCTGGTATATTCATTTTTTAGCAGCATTTTACATAAACGCATAGCCTCACCACAAAGCTCTTTTCTAATAAGTTCTTCTTTTTTGTTAGAGTGAAACCCTTCATTAAAAATAAGATATAAAACCTCTTGTACGCTTTCTAAGCGCTGAGGTAATTCTTTACCTTGTGGAATTTTAAATTCTAATTGAGATTGTTGAATAGATTTTCGAGCACGGTAGATTCGCTTTTTTATAGTTTCATCTTTGGTTAAAAGGGCAGAAGCTATTTCTTTAATACTAAAACCAGAAACAGTTTTTAATGCAAATGAAATACGGTCTCGAGGGTCTAAAGCAGGATGACAGGCAGTAAATATCATACGTAGTTGTGCGTCTGCTATTTCATTATTTAAAAATAATTCATTAATAGCAATGGTGTCTGTACCAAATCTTATGTGGGGTAAATGTTTTTGTTCAGTCTTAAGTTTTCTGAATATATCTAAAACTCTGTTTTTTGCCGCGGTAGTGAGCCATGCTTCGGGGTTATTTGGGAGTTGATTTCGCCAGGAAATACTTGCTTTTATAAAAGTATCTTGAATAGCGTCTTCTATAATTTCTAAATGAGCCAATCCGAAAATTCTGGTTAAAACAGAGACCATCTTTCCGCTATGATAACGAAAAAGATGGTCTATGAGTTTTGTTTCCATTAACGATTGAATACCATTACTTCTCGAATCTCTACGGTTCCACCGAGATCGTAATCAGGAAAATCTTGTGCAATTTCTTGTACAGCATCAAAATTTTTTACTTCAACAATGTAATAACCACCTACAATTTCCTTTACTTCTGCAGAGGATAAGTCAGTTACAGTACGATTTTCACCAACTATTCTACGCATTTGAGGGTGCAATGCATTTCCTCCACGTAATACACCAGATACTTCCATTTTGTTTCCCCAGGCAAACCACTTGCCCATTCGGTTTTGGAGTTCTTCTGGTGAAAGACCTAAATCGGCATAATCTGCACCGACAAAAATCATCATAAATTCTTTCATAATTTTAAGTTTTTAATTATTATATATTTTAAAGACGTTTATAAAATTAAAAAAAGGACACTTTTGTAAAATAATTACTTATTAAGTATTAATATATGCTTTCGCTTAAACTACTTTTTAACTTTTAATCCCCAAGTATATTCAAACTTAGAAACAGAATCACCTTGTTGGTCAAAACCTTCTGATACCATAGTAACTGTTTGCCCTTCTCCCGTTTCAATTGATTTTTGAATAGCTTCATCAATTAAATGACCATCTTTACAAATAAAGTTAATTCTCCCTATAGCTTTTTTGGTAAATGTACCCTGTTGATGCCTAACAAGCATCGACACTTTTTTACCACTATCTTGTATGCCTTTCATTACCAAAATACCCGTGGCAAGTTCTGATGCCATACCTTGGGTTGCCCAATACAACGATTTAAAAGGGTTTTGGTTAATCCATTTATGTTTGACCGTTGCAACTGCTTCTTTAGAAGTAATTGATTTGACTCTTACACCTGAAAAGTAAGCAGATGGAAGTTTAAATAGCAAAAATTTATTTAAGTTTTTGATAGAAAATTTTGACATATATTATATATTTTGCTACAAGGTAATAAAAATTCTTAATTATTTATCAAGGAAGTTAATCATTTATTAAAATCGGTTTTTATTAGGTTAATATCTTGAATATTAAATGATTACAACGAATTTGAATGTTTAAACAAGTGAAAAAATTGCAACCTAAATGTTAAATAAAAGTTAAAGTATAGTACTTTGTATTGCATAGTATTAGTTTTTATCTATATATTTGCAATGTCAAGTACTATAAAAATATAATTATGTTAACTCAAAACGAAAAAAATACATCATTTTTAATTCACTTATCAGCTTTTCTAAGCTTTGTTTTTCCATTTGGAAGCATATTGGGACCACTTATCATGTGGTCAGTTAATAAAGATAAAAGCGTTTATTTAGATGATAATGGTAAAGAAGCGGTAAACTTTAATTTAAGTTATACGTTGTATCTTTTTATTTTAGGAATGGTTATGTTTCCTTTTGCTTTTGGTTCTTTTTTTAATCATGTAAGGCATTTAGATGATTTTAATAACTTCAATTTCCATTTTGATTTCAATCATCTCTTTGGATTTCTAAGTATAGCATCCATAATTTCTGTTGTGACAATCATAAAGTTTGCACTTGTAATTATTGCAGCTATAAAAGCAAGTAGAGGTGAAGTATATAAATACCCATTGACTATTAATTTTGTAAAATAAACAAACAATAATCAACTTTTAAATAAAAACTATGATAGCAATACTAACAACAATACTAATTTATATTGTGAATATAATTGTTGCAATAATTAGTAACTAAAAAATATAAAATGAAGATAGAAAACACAAAAGCACAGATGCGAAAAGGAGTGTTAGAGTTTTGTATTCTCTCTATATTACAACATGGAGATGCATATACAAATGAAATCCTTTCAAGTCTTAAAGATGCAAAATTACTGGTAGTTGAGGGTACAATTTATCCTTTATTAACACGGTTAAAAAATGCAGGTTTGCTTAGTTATCGTTGGGAAGAGTCAACATCAGGTCCACCAAGAAAATACTATGCACTAACTGAAACAGGAAAATTATTTTTAAAAGAATTAAATACAACTTGGACAGACCTTGTAAAAGCTGTCAATGCCGTAACTAGCAAAAAACCAACAAAAAAATGAACAAGACAATAAATATAAATTTAGGTGGAATCTTTTTTCATATTGATGAAATTGCATATCAAAAAATGAAAAGATATTTAGATGCTATTCGTCGTTCTTTAAGTGACGATCCAAAGGGTAGAGATGAAATAATTGCAGATATCGAATTGCGAATAGGCGAATTACTTTCTGAACGTGTTAAAGATTCACGTCAGGTAGTAAACGAATCTGATATTGATGAAATAATTACTGTTATGGGCCAACCAGAAGATTATATGGTTGATGAGGAATTGTTTACAGATGATTCCAGTAAAAGTTATAGTAGAAAATCTTCACAAAAGAAATTATACAGAGATGCCGAAGATAAATTTTTAGGAGGAGTGTCGTCTGGTATTGCACATTATTTTGATGTAGATGTAATCTGGATTAGAATAGCTTGGTTAGTAGCCGCTTTTGGTTTTGGTTTTGGATTTATTGTATATCCTATTTTATGGATTTTGCTACCGGTAGCAAATACTACTGCAGAAAAATTACAAATGGAAGGTGAGCAGGTAAACATTAGCAATATTGAAAAGAAAATTAGAGCTGAGTTTGAAGGCGTGTCTGAAAAAATAAAAGGAGCTGCAAATGAAGTAAGCGACGTCGTAAAGGAAGGTTATGATAATGTGTCTGACTCTCTAAAAAAAAAACAACTAGGAAGAAAAGGCAATAAGGCTAGATCTGGTATTCAAGAGCTCATTGACGTAATTGGTAAAATAATTGTAACCTTTTTTATGGTTATTGGTAAGTTTATTGGAGTACTATTAATTATTGTATCCATAGGAGCCTTAATAGGTCTAATCATTAGTTTGTTTACCGCAGGAGCGGTTGATTTTATGGGTGCAGATTATTTATTTGATGGTGATTTCCAGGTAATTAACCCTACTGGTATTCCAATTTGGATTATTTCAATACTAGTACTAATTTTAGCCGGAATACCGTTTTTAATGTTGTTCTTTTTAGGTTTATTTATACTTTCTAGTAAACCCAAAATAGTAAGTAGAACAGCAAAATTTGTATTATTAGGCATCTGGATTATTGCCTTATTAAGTGCTATTTATATAGGAGTTAGACAGGGAGCTGAATTTGCTCAAGATGGAGTGTCTATTGAAAGAAAGAATATTCTTGTACTACCTGCAGATACATTGACGATTAAAATGATGGACAATGAACTATTGTCTAATTATAATCGTAATAGACATAGTTCAAGTTTTAGAAAAGTATTGGATGAAAATGATGTTGCAAAGTTTTATTTCAATGATTTAAGAATAAATATTCGGTTGTCAGATAGTACTGAAGCTTATGTAAAGGTTCGAAAAGAAGCTAATGGAAGAACGCGATTGGTTGCTAGAGAGCATGCAGAGAAAATAGAATATGATTTTGAAAAACTAGCCAATACACTATCATTTAATAGCTATTTTTTAACAGATACTAAAACAGCATTTAAAAACCAAGAAGTAAGAATAACCCTTTATATTCCTAAAGGTCAAATTGTTTATCTTGATGAAACTACTAGAACATTTTTAGATTATAGAATGAAAACTGCTCAAGATATGTATCGAAATGATATGGGTAAGCATTATTTTAAAATGACTGATAATGGTTTAGAATGTCTTGACTGTGAAGACTCTGATTTTTGGGAGACAGATGATAATAAAAATGATGGAGTCCATATTAATATTGAAGAAGGTAGTTTAGAGATTAAAATAAAAGATGATGAAGATAAGGTTGATGTAAATATTGATGAAGATGGATTTGAAATGAAAATAAAAGATGATGGTGAAAAAGCGACAATTAAAGTTGACTCAAACGGACTTAGAATTAAATAAGATATGAAAGTATTTTTTAAGATTAGTAGTGCTATTTTTTTTATTGTAATGTCTGTTAATAATATAACCGCTCAGGTTGAAAAATCATCAGAATTATATAAAACGATAGTAGCGTTAGACAGTTCTTTTTTTAACGCTTATAATACATGTGATATCAATCTTGAAAAGTATGCATCATTTTATTCTGATACCATTGAGTTTTACCATGATAAAGGAGGATTGATGACTTCAAAACAGGATATTGTTGATGCTACTAAAAAAAATATTTGTGGTAAGGTAACTAGAGAATTGGTTAAAGGTAGTATAGAAGTTTATCCTATTAAAGATTATGGAGCAGTTGAAATAGGACTTCATAAATTTCATAACAATACTGAAAAAGAAAATAGTGTTTCAACTTCGGTAAAATTTATAATGATATGGGTACATAAAGGTAATGATTGGAAGATTACACGTGTAATTAGCCTTCATTAGATGTAATGAAACCAAATCAACGAACAACTCGTCATAGTAATATGACATTTGAGTAACAGGAATTTTTAAATAAACTTTTTTTCAATCAAATTTGAATAATAATTTAAAACAATATAAAAATGAAAACACTTAGTAGAATTTCAATTGCATTACTTCTTCTAATCACAACAACTTCTTGTTATTTTGATGGAGTAAAGGGAAATCGTAATGTAATAACCCAACAACGAAAGCTTTCTTCAGACTTCAATGCAATTGACGTAAGTCAAGGCATAGAGGTATATCTAACGATTAGTGATAATGTTTCATTATCATTAGAAGCCGATGAAAATTTGCACGATATTATTATTACGGAGGTAAATGATGGTGTCTTACATGTCTATGCAGAAAAAAATATTTGGAGTGCAAAGTCTAGAAAAGTATATGTAACAGCACGCTCAATTAATGAAATAGTTGCCACAAGTGGAGCGGGGGTAAGATCAGAAAACACCATCATTGCTGAAGATTTTAAAATAAAAGCCACAAGTGGTAGTAACGTTAGACTACAATTAAAAGTTGATAACTTAACATGTAACACAACTAGCGGTGCAAATGCCAGGTTAAAGGGAAAAGCAATTAGTTTTAATGTAAAATCAACTAGTGGAAGTAATATAAAAGCACAGGAGTTAGAAACAGAAAGTTGTACGGCTAAGGTAACAAGTGGGTCAAATGTTTATGTGAATGTTACCAATAGTTTAAACGCAAAGGCCACAAGCGGTGGTGATATTCGATATATAGGAAATCCTAAAAAAGTACAAGAAAATAGTTCAGCTTCAGGAAGTATTCGGAACAAACAAAATAGTTAAAAGAGAGTTGTTTTTCCATTTTTTGTTGAAAAGGCTGTCCGTTGGTAAGTTGGACAGCCTTTTATAAATATTAATTTTCTAATGCGGCTAAATAGCGTTCAGCATCTAGTGCTGCCATACAACCTGTTCCTGCTGCAGTAACTGCCTGTCTATATTCCTTATCTTGAACATCTCCAGCAGCAAATACACCTGGAATTTTGGTTTTAGTAGATTTACCTTGAGTAATTAAATAACCTGTATCATCCATATCTAAAATACCTTTAAATAATCCAGTATTTGGTTTGTGACCAATGGCTATAAATACTCCGGTTACTTCAATAGTATGCTTTTCATTGGTTTGATTATTCACAACTTTAACTCCTTCAACAACAGTGTCGCCTAACACTTCGTCTAATTCAGTATTGAATAGCACTTCTAAGTTTTCAGTATTATTTACTCTATGCTGCATTGCTTTGGATGCTCGCATTTCATCACGACGTACCAACATAGTTACTTTCTTACACAATTTCGCTAAAAAAGTAGCTTCTTCCGCAGCGGTATCACCAGCACCTACAACAATTACATCCTGACCTCTGTAAAAGAACCCATCACAAGTAGCACATGCAGAAACGCCGCCTCCTTTTAGACGTTCTTCGCTTTCTAATCCTAAATATTTCGCTGTAGCTCCCGTAGAAATGATTACAGTTTCTGCTTCTACTGATTTAGAACCGTCAATCGTAACTTTATGTATTCCGCCAACTGTATCATTAAATTCAACATTGGTTGCTAAACCAAAACGAACTTCTGTATCAAATCGCTCTGCTTGTTTTTTGAAATTTTCCATCATTTCAGTTCCATCAATACCATCTGGATAACCAGGATAGTTATCTACCTCGGTAGTAGTAGTTAATTGTCCTCCAGGTTCCATACCTGTATATATAACAGGTTTTAAATCAGCTCTTGCTGCATAAATGGCTGCTGCATATCCTGCTGGACCAGAACCAATGATTAAACATTTTATTCTTTCTATAGTATCTGACATATTTTTATCTTTTTAACACTACAAATTTATAGTATTTTATATTTTTATTTAGTGGTTATTTATAATTTTTTATAATATGGCTATAATTAGGTTTTATATTAATTAAATATAGGTTTTGTTAGTCGGAAAGAAAAGATTTGTTTACAATTTTTGTTCTTAGGCACAATAATTGAAGAGGATAGTTAGTTTAAAAATTGAATTGAAATCTAAAAAATTATACAGATGAAAAAAATAGTGATTGCAATTATTATAGGATTAAGTTTTATGTTTAATATCTCTGCACAAGAGGTGTCACCGCACGCAATAGGTATTAGAACAGGAGACAATGATGGATTTGGTATAGAAGTATCCTACCAACGAAAAATGGGAAATATAAATAGACTTGAAGTAGATTTAGGGTTTAGAGATAATAAAAATTTTGATGCTTGGAAATTAAGTGGAATTTATCAATGGGTTTGGAGTATTGACGGTAATTTTAATTGGTATGCGGGCTTTGGTGCGGGCATTGGAAGTCTAAACATTAACAATAATAGTAATATAAATATTGACGATGGCTTATTTGTAAATGCCGCCGGTGACATTGGTATTGAATATAATTTTGATATTCCGTTATTGATTTCTTTAGATTTTAGACCTGAGTTTGGTATTATCAATGATTTTGGTGATAATGATTTAGGCTTAGATATTGCGTTGGGAATTAGGTATCAGTTTTAATGAAATTTAGAAATAATTTTTTTTAAAGTAGTAACATTCTTTGTTTTGGTAAGCTGTAATACACAAAAAGTAACAGTTAAATCTGCTGAAACCAAGAATAAACCTAAAGTTAAAGTATTCTTTTTGACTGGACAATCAAGTATGAAAGGTAGGAAAAAGATAATTCACTTAACTGATGAAGACAAAGAGCATCTTGAAAAGACAAAGCAAAATGTTACATTATATTATAATCATCATTAAGACCCAGTACCTTTGTAAATAGCAACACCAGTAAAACAGACACAAAAGAAATTTGAGGTACAAACTATGTTTGAACCAGAATTATTTTTTTGAAATACACCTAACTGGAAAATATCCCAATCAGATACTGTAACTTTTCTCTTTAAGCCAATGGTTACTCGTTTTTCAATTACTATAATTCTGGAGTAGAAGGAATTTTTTTCATTTTTTATTCTAAAAAGGTTTACTCAAAATTAAATACTGAAGGTAGATGATGTTTTCATAATTTTCATCTTTTAGTTAACATTAATTTTTTGTTATCAGACGAAAGTCAAATCACTTATAAATATACATTTAATCATTGGGTGTTAAAGAATCATTTAGGCTGTCACTAGTTTTTTTCTTGTAGTATTATTGAATGTCGCTTAGGCTCATTAAGCAAAGATAATTCTAATATTGATTATTCTTATTCATTATTTTTTCAGTTAAAATTTACGTAATTATACCTATATGATGATTAGAGTATTATTTCTAATTTAGAACGAATTTATTTTGGTTGATTATTAAAAATACAATAATAATGGGTAAACTTAATAATAAAAAAAAGAAAGCTACTAAAGTACTTCCTAGCCCTGAGAAAAGGACAGAAACACAGTTGGATTCATTTAAAGACAATCGTCTTGAAACTACAAAAATTAACCAATTACAAGGTATGGCAAATGACTTTTCAACAGCTAAAGTTGTTCAGCAAAAGAAAAATACTACAGGCTTACCTAATCAACTAAAATCTGGTATTGAAAACCTCTCTGGTCATGCAATGGATGATGTAAAAGTACATTATAACTCAGACAAACCAGCTCAGTTGAATGCGCATGCTTATGCTCAAGGAACCAATATTCATCTAGCGTCGGGACAAGAAAAGCACTTACCTCATGAGGCCTGGCATGTGGTACAACAAAAGCAAGGTAGAGTAAAACCTACTACTCAATTAAAAGAAAAAGTGAATATTAATGACGACAAAGACTTAGAAAAAGAGGCAGACGTGATGGGAGCAAAAGCCACACAGTTAAGTCATACAGAAAAATATATACCTAAACCTTCTTATCTAAATAAAGACCTACAACATGAGCAAATAAAACAAAAAAAATCGATACAAAAAAAATCACGTCTTGGGAATGCGGTAATCCAAAGAGAAGAAATTACTGGTATTAGTGGCCTCACGCATCTAGTAAGAAAAGAAGGAGATTCTATTTTTAAAGGAGAGGAATTTGAAGGAAGTGAAGTAACACATGAAGATACGTTGGTAATTGAGCCTTCTATAAAATTTAGATCTAGACGTGGTCCTAATCATGAATTGTATGAAGAAATGGATAAAGGTGGAGAACATTCCTACCGTTGGTTCAAGGTATTAAAATTAATTAAACCAAGTGGCACAATTGACTATTCTCATGATGAGGTTTATGTAAGAGATGATGCTCTTACATTATCATCTGGAAAAAAGGGAACACGTGATACAGTAATTAATGAAGATCAACGTGATAGGGTAGATACTATGGAGGAGGCATTGCACCATTTACCAGACGCAATAGAACCTGCACATATTCTTGACCCAGGAACAGCTTGGAATGTGGCAAGAAACCCAGAGGAATATGGATACCAGCAAGCAATAATTAACTTTGGTAATTTATGGGGAAACTGTGGTAATGCCAACGAAAATTTAATGATACGTTTAAAAGAATTAAGAACAAGACCCAGGCTTGTAAAGAAAACTGATTTTATTGGAGCAAAAGGAGGTGTTGCTTTAGCAGCATTACTTAAACTACCAGTTACTGAAACGACTATTGTTCAAGTTGCCAATCCACAAATTCATGAATTCTCTTTAGAAATATGGAGAAATGGAGTTACCTATCTACACCAAGGATATGTTAAAAATTTTGATGCTGTCTGGTGGGCAGGTTTGGCAGAAAGTGAAAGTCCTCATTTTACTATGTTGGGTGAAGATGCGGCTAGAATTAAACATGCTCAAGCAATTTATGGGGGGCTTCAAACCATTAATCGAGGTGCTATAGCTAATGGTTTAAGAAACTTTATGGCAACAGATGTCTTTTGTGAAGCTGCAGATGAGGCATGGGATTTACTTCCATTCCCAAAAGAAGGGAATTTTGCAAGAAAAGGAATACGACAAAAAGAACAGCTTAAATTTACTGTAACCGCTTTTCAATTTGAAAATGAAATAGCAACGCAACAAGCAATTAGAGACTATGAAAGAACTCCATTAATAGAAATAATTATGAGGGATGCAGCATCTGTTTTGAAGAAAATTCAAGCCACCAAAGGTAAAACGGAAGGTAAAGCAGCTCCTTTACGACTTAATATTATGGCAGGCGTCCACAAAGGAGTTAAACTTAAAAAAACCAATAGGGATGATAAGTAATTATAAATATACTCGTTTGTTCTTTACTATTTAAAGTTGAAATAACTCATGAATGAACATGTTCATAAAACCGATGAATCTAAAAGTGCACTCTCAATGAATGTGTATTCAACAACGTTAGATAGTGATACCGGTACTTTTCAATTTCAGGATAATCGATCTGAGGCTACAAGGCAACTAAAGTTAAAAAAACTTGCTAATGAGTATTCCGCTTCACATTTATTGCAGGCAAAACAAATGCATCAAGAAAATGAAAGTCCAGTTATTCAAAAGTCAGAGACGGGTATTGCAAATGAAAAAAGTATAGATGCAAATACTGACATCTATTTAAAGACGGACAATAGTCTTGAAAGTATTATGGAAGCCATTAATCATTTCTTAGTAAAAGAAGGAGTTCCAGTCGTAAAACCAGAGATAAGCGATAAAATAAATACAGGTGCCCAATTCTATTTTCAGGAATGGAAAATACAATTTTCAGAAGCGATATTAAAAGCTACAAACTTTGAGAACCCTAAAGACAAAGATGGGTTATTTGCATTAGCGTATCACGAGGCAAGGCATGCAGAACAAATTTTTAGAATAGCTCGTTTGTTAGCTAAAAAAGGTGAAAATGCTGAAGCTATAAAAACGAAGTTGAACATACCACCAGAAATTGCAGAAGAAGCTGTAAAAAAGGCACTCCCAGAAGAAAAAGTGGTGACAATAGAAGAAAAAGAGGCTGATGTTTGGAACGAGAGTATTTATGGAGCGGGCGGTAATAAAAGAACAAAAGTATTAGAAGATTTTCAAAATGTTATAAAAAATGAGAAATGGTTAGAAACCCTTTCTGAAAATCAATTATGGTATCAAACAGACGATTATGAAGGACAAAAAAAATATACAGAGGGAGACGAGAACGAATTTAAACAACGAGTTAAACAATATTTTGTCCAAATGGATAAGGACGCTAAAGAATATATTGTTGATAAATATTTAGGTAAACTTGAAGCTATACATACACCCGAGTTAGGTACACAATTATCAGGAATACATCATTACCTAGTATACTTAAAAGACAACTATAGAATTCAACTAGCTGCCATGATAAAATTCTTAAGAAACAAGAAAGTAATTATAGATGGTAAAGCTATTGGAGAATGGGACAATGAAAGAAATAATGAATCATACGAAATATTAGACCCTTTCTATGGAGAAATAGAAGAATTGCGTAGTAAAAAAAACTTATTTATTCAAGAATATAAAAATCTTGAAGAGGAGAAAGATGCGTACGATACCCAAGGAAAAGTAGAAGCTGCTTTAGCAAAAAAAAGAAAGAAAAAATAACTATAAAAACAATGTATTGCGTCTTAATTTTTCAACTACTTTTTATCGGTTTTAACAATTCTAATTAAATTAAAAACAGTAAAGGTGAAAACTCATAATGACAAAATAAAAGAAAATAAAGATCACATAAATAATGGTAGTACTTTAAGTACACAAAATAGTGATACGAGCACGTTTCAATTCAAGGATAATCGCCCTGAAGCTACAACACAATCAAAATTGCAAGAAATGGCAAATGAGTATTCAACGAAGCAATCTGTTACTCAAAAAAAAGAAGATAATTCAGATAAAATTGCTCAATTAAAGCAGAACGAGGTTATTCAACTTAATGAAGGACTTGCTGGGGATGAGACGATTGCTGACGCTGCAAAAAGCATTGCTCCCTATAAAGATTTGCAACAACCTTTGGTTACATGGGTAACTCATAACTACTTGGAAATATTAAATATAGCGTATACTAGTCTAGCGAGTCACAAGATTCCTGCACCTGAATATGCATGGGAAAGTATGCATGGACCAGCTGCGGCATTTAATTTTCGAACATGGAAAATAGAATTTAATAGTAATCTGAAGGATCGGAATTGGTCGAAGATTGATTTGGCTACTTTACTATATCATGAAAGTCGTCATGCAGAGCAATTTTTTAGAATGATCAAAAATAAATTGAGATATGGAATGAGCCCAGAAGAGGTTGCTCAGTTCTTTAATATGGATAAATCTTTGATCGAAAAAGTTATTCTTCCGGCAAAAGCTCAGTTGCCACCACCGCCAAAACCAAAAGAAGCTGGTGCAGAAGCTCTCAAACCAGAAATGGACGAAAAAGCGACAATATGGGAAGATAGCGTAATGGGATCAGGTTCAGAAAAAAGAACGCTTGTACTTTATAGATGGCAAAGATTAGAATATTTAAAATCAAGAATTACCGAGTTAGAAGTTTTCCGTAATTCAGTGCATAGCGCCATTGATGAATCAATTGCCAAAGTTACAGCAACTAAACCTACTCCAGAAACTGAAAAATATTGTACTGATTATCTTAAGGCTACAGGCATATATTTGAAAGGAATGGCCAAATGGATATCAAAAAGCCTAGACGATATCTTAAAAGAAAAACATCCTGAATTTGGCAAAGAACCAATTTTAGAAGAGGTTTATAAAGAACTACCAATGAATGATTTTATGCAAAAATATATTGGTTACTTGGGTTATTCTAAACTTAACGGTGAAGTCCATTCAATGAGAATAGAATTTGCAAAAGGGGAAGAAACTCAACTCTTGACCGCAAAGAGTACCGATGAACGCCTTAGTGCAGATATAGAAGCATATCTTCATCTGCCGGAAGAAGTAGATGCCTATGAGACGCAAGAAAAATTGACTGCGGCTGTAAGTAAACTGTGATGAAAGTTTGTGAGTTGTTATTGAGTTAGTAATAGGTTGAATCTGAAGAACAAGAATTATGAGTACGCATACTGATAGATCACAAGAAAACAAGACTCAATCTGTTTCGATGGAAGCCTTTCAAATGCAGCAGGATGGAGCCTCTTTATTTCAGTTTCAAGACAACCGCCCGGAAACTACCGCCCAATTGAAAGTACAAGCAGCAGCAAATAATAGTCCCCAAGTATTAAAAACAACCCAATTGCAAAACCTTTCGCAATCCATTCAAAAAAAAGAAAATAATACAGGTTTGCCAGACAATCTAAAATCGGGTATAGAAAATCTTTCTGGTCATTCAATGGATGATGTAAAAGTACATTATAATTCACCAAAACCTGCACAATTGCAAGCACATGCTTATGCCCAGGGCACTAATATCCATATTGCTTCAGGGCAAGAAAAACATCTACCTCATGAGGCCTGGCATGTGGTACAACAGAAACAAGGACGAGTAAAGCCTACTACTCAGCTAAAAGGGAAAGTAAATATTAATGATGATAAAGGTTTAGAGAGGGAGGCTGATGTGATGGGAGAGAAAGCCTTACAAGCTAAGTTCGTCGGTATAGCCGATAAAACAGAACAAAATCGTACTTCTTATCCCGATTTGAAAAAAAGTATTGTGCAACGTCTTAAAATTTTGGTTGGAGAAAATAGTGTTCATATAAATGAATATCATTTTATAAGTTTAATGTATGTTGCTAACATTAGTAGGTCTAAATCTAAGAGTAATCATACCGTGGTCTTAATACCATTTTATGATTTTAATGGTCTAGGAATAGAAGCTGAAAGACATAGAGAAAAAACAACATCTTTTGAATACGGGGGAATTATATGGGGGTGGAATAGCCAAAATGAATTGCACCCAGAAGAAGGTAAAAATTGTGTTGATTTGAGTAAGGATGAAATAGCAGAACTTAGTATGATTGCAAGAGAAGAAGAAATTCCCAAGAGTACAAAATTTCTTCAAAAGGGAAGTGGAAAAAAAGCCCTTAGTGCTTTGAAAACAATATTAAAGGGGCAGTCGAGCCTAGAAGAAACTTTTTCTAGCGAATTTTCACCATTTAAATTTTCTCTTACTGAGGCAAAAAAATATCTTGGTCATAAAGAGGGAGGAAAAACAAAAAAACCTGGCGGGTTCTTTTTCCCAAAAGAAGGTAGTATTGAAGGACGACATATACACTTGTTCTACGAAAGCAGAGAACCTGATAAAGAAGGCTGTTTATCTGTTGTAGATATTTCACTAAAAAGTGATTCAGGGAATCATTTAAACGGTGAAAAATGGGAAAAGCCACCAGATAAAAAAGATGCAAGTGATATTGAGTTAATGTATGCAGTTTTACAAATATTAATGCGCTCTGGTAAGATTTCTGATGAAAAAGCTTCTGGTAGTAAAGCTGAATATGATAGTGATGAAGACTTAGAAGAAACTATTGATAGAGAAAAAAGAATTGCAACCTATGCAAAAATGGTACATATAGATAAAGGTCTTCTAGAAGAAAAAATTGGAACCGAAGAGATTGAAGATTGTGAAACTTTTGCTGTTTTTATTTCATATTATGGCAATGACGTTGCAGAATTAAGAGCTGAACGTTTAGGCTCAAAATCTAAGAAGGAAAAAGGAGAAAAAATTAAAGTAAAAGTTGATAAATTGGGAGGAGCGACTTATATTTTTGATCCTGATGAAGTTGAAAGTGATGGAGATTGTTTTTTTAATACGTTAAGAGAACTAGGTATAAAGCATGAAACTGCAGATGAACTAAGAGAAGAATTAGCTGGTGAGGCTGAAGCTAGAGAAGAATTAGAATCAGCAGGGGAATGGGTAGAAGCCGCATTAGACATGCCCATTGCCTGTAATTTATGGGGTCTGACAATACATGTTGTTGTTTTAGGGTTAGATTATAACCCAATAATTGTAGACACTTATGGAGATGGGGCAACAGTTATTGTTATGGCCCATATTTATGGTGGTCATTTTACCCCTATGAGGCCAATATAGAAGTAATAATAAGGTTTCATA
>Ga0256847_1000329_pt1 | contig 31102 bp, 25 predicted proteins | sample TeddybearmetaG_FD_189099 | JGI IMG/M metagenome (GOLD analysis project Ga0256847, IMG submission 189099) | Hydrothermal vent microbial communities from East Pacific Rise, Pacific Ocean - Teddybear | ecosystem: Environmental > Aquatic > Marine > Hydrothermal vents | place: Pacific Ocean: East...
TGGATATCAGTTTTGATGAATTTCATTCCCAATTTACTCATAATATTGATGGAAGCGATATTCTCCTCAACTGCAATCGCTAATAATTTGTGTACCCCACCTGTACGGATAAGAGCGTTTTTAATCGCGACCGCGGCTTCGGTAGCATAACCTTTTCCCCAAGATTGCCGGGCAAATCGCCAGCCCAATTCAATATTATTGAATTGGGGACACTCGGAAAAATAATCCATAGGTCGAACTAGAACCCATCCAATAAACTCTGAAGTTTGGCTAATGGTCACTTTCCACAACCCCCAACCTTTCGACTGGTTGGTGTAGGATTTCATTCTGGGCAGGTATACATTTGTAAGCTCAGTACGAGTGGTCAGATTGCCTCCGTTTATGTATTTCATAACCTGAGGATCTTGGTCTAACTGAAGAAGAAGATCAGCATCATTCTCGGTCATTAATTGGTAATTGAGTCTTTCGGAGGGAGGAATATTCATCAACTAGTTCGGCTGGTCGTTAATAAGCTCTGCTGCATTTTCCACAACCACCGCCGTGCCGTAAACCATCAGCTCCGCGGCACCTACCGCTATTTGTGAGGTCGAGAATCTGAGGCCAACTATTCCATTTGCACCTAATTCCCTTGCATCATCCATTATGCGATCAAGAACTTGCTCCCGGCTTTCTGCCATTAGTTTAGTATACTCGTGGATTTCTCCGCCAACTATCCCGCGTAGCTTCGCTAAGATATCATGCCCAATATGGCGAGACCGTATACTCGTACCGCGAACTAAACCTAAATGTTTGACGATCTTGTTGCCATAAATAAATTCGGTGGTAGATAAAATAATTCGATTCATATTTTCACTCGGTTGTACTTGTCTTTTTTGTCATTGATCATTCTCTGTCGTAGAACGCCATATAACAGAGCCAAACTGCCAACACCCAATAATCCAATTGCAAACTTAACCAGTAAGCTAACCGCAGCGTTAATAAAAACAGAATAAAGGATAAATCCGACTAAAATAAGAGAAGCCATTGTCAGTAGAGCAAAACCGAAAAGTCGAGTTGTTTTCGCAACCGGTTCTTGAAATAAACGATCTAAATGTTCGAGTTCGCTCTGTTGAAGACTCAAAGATTGGACTTCATATCTCATCGCAGCCATTTCATCATGAAGTTGTTTATACTCAGAATCGTTTTCAAGTAAGAGGTTAATTTTTTGCGCCTCCTGTTGAGTTAACTCACCGTCTAAATATCCCGACAATAATTCGTATTTACTGTTTAACATGCTCTGACCCTGAATAACGGAGCTGTCAAAAGAAGAGCGATGTTTAGTATCAATAGAGTGACTAACATTCGGTTTTTGCATGCCCGCACGAGGGGGCTCATTTTCAATCATTGTTGCCTCCTAAGGATATTCCTTTTGCGACTAGTATTTCTCGTAGCGCCATTCTAGCGCGATGTAAGCGCGACATGACGGAGCCTTTTGCGATACCCAAAATTTTTGCGATATCGGCATAACTAAAATTGTGATAATCGCGGAGTAAGACAATTTCTTTTTGTTGCATATTCAATCGCTCTAGGGCGCTCTCTATCGTTTCTTTAAGCCGCATTTGTTGAAGAGATCGATCTGGCTCGCTACTTCGTGGTGCATGAGTATGATATTCCTCGTGTTCTACATGAGGCAGTCGTTTTTTACGTCTTAATATGTCGATTGATTTATTGCGAACTACGGTGAATAACCACGGTTTAAATTCTTCATGGTCGAGAGCGGGTGCGCCTGCATGATTTAGGCCTTTTTCTAATGACGTTTGCACCACCTCTAATGCGTCATCTCGATTATTGAGAAGCCTGAACGCTAACGCAAATGCCTGCTTTCGGCATTGATCAAATTCTTCCGATACCTGCATTGTGTAATCCTTTATTGGCGTATTACATTCATCTAAGAGCTTATCTGATTTTAAATCTAGCATTTCAACTAAAACCATATTGCGAATATTCACAATTAATTTCATTTCGTGTTGGGATCCAACGAGCCTAATTCATATTTATTCCATAAATCTTAATTAAATCTATCCAGAATGTTTAAAAATACGACCCTGTTGCATCTTGAAGGGTAACGGGTATCGATACATTTGGCATCGCAAGATCCCTCCTCTGTCGGGATGACGAAGAAAAAGTTGGGATGACTAATAGGCCGTTCATTCTGATTCAGAGCTGTCATTTAGTCCGTATCCTGTCATTCTGACATACGAAGAATCTTAAATTTTGCACAAGCGAGATCCCTTCTCTACCGGGGTGACATTATTTTCTTGAAGAGTTCTGATATGTTTCCCAGACGAAGGAAGGATCTTAACGGCTTCAAACCACCAACAATTCCTGCCCTGTAGCAACGACACACTAACTTTATCAATTTTCATCAGTTGATTATTCGTAAGAAATTTGTCGTGCTCACTTTTGTTTTCGAGTTAAGGTATTCCTCCCCCACCCCAGCAATTTCGCGGCTTCTGCTTTTTTACCGGCAGCAAGTTCGAGAGCATTTTTGATCAACAAATTTTCGAATTCATGTTGCACATCGATTAGATAATTCTGACTGCCATCGTTATGTTTGTTTTTAATTTGGTTACTCAGTAATTTTTGCCAATGGTTTTGTGATGTTTTGTTGGTTGTATTGGACAATTCCGCCGGTAAATCAGCAGGAGTGATATTTTGACTATTTGCCATTACGGACAACCAGCGGCAGGTATTTTCAAGTTGTCTTACATTACCAGGCCAATCGAATAACTTCATTTCGTTTATCGCCGCTTTTGATATTTGTATTCTTGGCTCAGACAATTCCTCAGCAATTTCTGCAAGAAAATATTCGGATAATAAGTGAATATCTTCTGCTCTTTCTCTCAAAGGGGGTAGTTCTAAAGGGATTACATTCAAGCGATGGTAAAGATCTTCTCGAAACTCGCCCTGCTCTACTTTTTTTAGTAAGTCTTGGTGTGTAGCTGCGACAATACGGACATTGACAGAAATCGGGTGGACTGCGCCTATTCTATAAAATGTTCCTTCAGACAATACGCGTAATAACCTCGTTTGTGTATCTAGCGGCATATCACCTATTTCATCCAAAAACAGGGTGCCTCCGTCTGCTTGTTCAAAACGACCCAATGAGCGCGACGAGGCACCAGTGAAAGAGCCTTTTTCATGGCCAAATAATTCCGATTCAATTAGGTCTTTAGGAATCGCCGCCATATTCAGCGCAATAAAAGGTTTATTTTTTCTCGGGCTATGTTGGTGAAGTGCTTGCGCAACTAGCTCTTTACCGGTGCCTGACTCACCCTTAATTAAGACACTTACATGTGAATTTGAAAGCCGCCCGATGGCTCGATATAAGTTTTGCATACTTGGAGCCTCGCCAATAATGGAAAACTTATTGGCAGTTGATGGTACCGTTTTTCCATCAGAAACTTGACTGCGTGAAAGAGCGCGCTCAACAATATTGGCGACTTCGTCTAAGTCAAAAGGTTTAGGTAAGTACTCAAAGGCTCCTTTTTCATAAGCAGTTACTGCGCTGTCTAAATCGGAATGCGCGGTCATAATCACAACCGGCATAGTGGGATATTCTTGTTGGCAAAAATTAAGTAGTTCAATTCCCGAATGCCCAGGCATCTTTACATCAGATATTAAGCAATCAAATTTGCTATTGCGTAAGTTTTCTATTGCATCATCCACGTTGCTCGCCTGAATAACTTTAAGCCCAAGATCGGATAATGCTTCGTTGAGAACCCAACGAATGCTATCGTCGTCATCGACCAAAAGGGCTGTTTTATCTTGCATGTTTCGATTCATGGTTTGCTCACAAAAGGTAAATAAAGGCTAAAGCAAGTTAACCCAGCCTTTGTATCCAATTCTATTATCCCCTGATGTCTTTGTACTAAGCTTTGAGCAATACTCAAGCCTAAACCGCTAGACTGTTTGCCGCTAACGGTAGGGTAAAAAATTTGTTCTGCTAACTCTTCAGAGATCCCTGTTCCATTGTCTTGAACGTCAATTTTAAGTACTTGTTTGTGTTGAATCTGGCCGATTGTGTGCTGATGAATCATTCGTGTTCTGATTGTTAGTGATGGTTCGCACTGGATATCTAGCATCGCTTCCGCGGAATTCTTGATTAAATTTAATAGCGCTTGCTGCATCTGATTTCGTGAAATATGAATATCGGGTAAGCTCGGATCATAATCTTTGCTGACATTTTGAAGCTTCGGAAACTGTAATAGTATAATCTCTAACGCTTGCTCAATAATTAAATGAGGATTAGTCCACTGGGCTTTTTCAGGGGTAGCGGGCATCAACAATCTATCGACTAAAGCGCCAAGGCGATTGGCTTCTCGGATGATGATCTGAGAGTATTTAGGCGGGAAATCACCTGGTAACTTTCGCTGCAATAACTGTGCGGCGCCTTTAATGCCGCCTAACGGATTCTTGATTTCATGAGCGAGATTTCGAATCAAGTTCTCACTAAATCGGTTTTGACTCTGTATCTGGAGATCCTTACGAATACTCTGTTGATAGTTGCTCGATTGAAGTTCCAGCAACAAACAGTTCTTAGCGTCTACTTGTATAGATGTCATCATCAAATTGGCATTGATGACGCCAATTGCTACTTTTAATTCGGCATCCTGAATAAAGCCGGTGTGTTCTTGTTGCTTGAATGCGGTCAAAACAGAACTCGATAGATCGCCTTTCACTAGCTCAAAAAATATGTCATTCTGTAATTGGCGAGCGGAAAACCCCAATAATTGTTCTGCCGCAGGGTTTAGCTGCAAAATCTTAAATTGCTGATCAAGTAATATCAATGCAGTGCTTAATTGATCGATATTAAGCTTATTGTTTGTTGTGATATCCAAAGAGGCGAGAAATAGTCTGGTTTGATAAACAAGCCATCAGTGTATCTTGTTTTTTGGTGCGTCGCACGTTTATGGTGCGCGAAAGTTAGATCAAACAGTTCTGGTGCGGCCCTATAGTGAGGAGCCTCTGCAAGATAATAGTGAAACGCTCTCTATTAATACAATATTCTACCTCTGATAGTCCCTTCAATTTGTCTAAGTGCGGCAAGCGCTTTTTGGCTATAGGCGTGATCAATATCAGTCACCACGTAGCCAACGTGAGCATTCGTCTGTAGGTATTGCGCAGAGATATTAACGCCTGTTGCCGAAAGAACATCATTAATTTTGGCCAGTATCCCTGGCACGTTATGATGAATATGACAAATACGGTGTTTACCGATTAGCTCTGGCAGACCAACTTCTGGGAAATTGACCGAAGACAATGTCGAAGCATTGTTACTGTACTTGAGTAGTTTTTCGCTTACCTCGATGCCAATGTTGACTTGCGCCTCTTTAGTGCTACCACCTATGTGGGGGGTTAGTAGGGCGTTGTCAAATTGACGCAATTTTGAAATGAATTCTTCTTGATTGGATTTTGGTTCAGTTGGAAATACATCAATCGCGGCGCCATTAACATCACCATTTTCAAGGCTATCTGCTAGTGCATCTATATCGACGACTGAGCCACGGGACGCATTGATCACAATTGCGCCTTTCTTAAGTTTGCTAAATGCCTGTTTACTCATCATTTTGTTGGTTTGATCTGTTTCAGGAACATGAAAGGTGACTACGTCAGAACTTTCCAGCAAGGAATCAAAACACTCTGCAGATCTGGCATTGCCCAATGAGAGTTTTTTATCAATATCAAAAAACTGAACCTTCATACCTAGATTCTCAGCTAGAATGCCAATCTGAGTCCCTATGTGGCCGTAGCCAACAATACCTAAAACCTTTCCCCTAGTTTCAAAAGAGTTAAGCGCCGATTTGTGCCATTCTCCTCGATGAGCGGCCGCGTTTTTGGCAGGTACGCCACGAAGTAGCAGAATAATTTCCGCAAGTACTAGTTCTGCCACGCTACGAGTGTTTGCAAATGGCGCATTAAATACAGGAATACCTTTTTTGGTGGCTGCGACCAAGTCCACTTGATTGGTACCAATGCAAAAACAGCCGATGGAGGTTAATTTTGGCGCGTCAGCTAGCAGTTCCCGAGTAACTTGAGTACGTGAGCGTATTCCCAGAATTCTCGCTTCGGCAATCTCTCTTTTCAGCTCGTCCTGTGGCAGTGATTTGGGGGCGGTAAAAATGTTTTGGTAGCCATCTTTTCTGAAAACATCTTCAGCGCTCGGATGGATCCCTTCCAGTAGCACAATTTTAATATTCTCTTTATTGAGCGAGGTGTCGGTAGTTGCCATAATTTAGTTCGATTTTATAGGGTTGATACATCAAAGGGCGAAGGATAGAAAAAAACGAACAACATGGCTAGTCTTTTGCGGGTATTTGAGATACTAAAACATATTTTTTGGTAATAACTGGTTTAATCGGTTTTATTAATCCCTCTGGATTACTAGATGTGCGGATCTCATATCATATTAGCTGACGACGGCTTCTGTGATTTGACTATTCGCGTTAAAATCGGAAATACTACTCTTTATCGTGATTATCTGACTATAATAGAAATTGACCGGTAATTAGCGCGCTAGATTAGAACGACTTAAAACAAGATAGTAGCCGTTAAACCTTCTAGAACAAATATCACTACATTTACAGGTGTTCCATGGCATTAATAAAAGAGCCCGTTGTTCTTCCTTACAACATCCAACAAGATCCGACCCTAATTTGGTTTGTATCTCAATGCCATAAACGACGATATTCGGCTAAAACGACGATCATATTTGCTGGCGACAAACCTGAAACATTATATTTTATTATCAAGGGATCAGTTTCCGTGCTGATAGAAGATGACGACGGTAAAGAGCTAGTACTCGCTTATCTTAATTCTGGCGACTTTTTTGGTGAGATGGGATTATTTGACGGTGAAAATAACCGTAGTGCCTGGGTTCGAGCAAAAGCAGAAACGGATCTTGCCGAAATTAGTTACACAAAATTTCAATCACTGACTAAAGAAAAACCAGAAATCATGTTCAAGTTGGCTGAACAGATGTCGCTGAGATTAAGAAAAACTAGCAGGAAAGTCGGCGATCTTGCCTTTATGGATGTAACTGGCCGAGTGGCTAGAGCGTTATTGGATTTGGCTAAAGAGCCGGATGCCATTACTCATCCTGATGGTATGCAAATCAAGGTAACCCGTCAAGAACTAGGGCGTATCGTCGGTTGTTCCCGTGAAATGGTGGGGCGTGTACTCAAAGTGCTAGAAGAGCAGGAGCATATTCACGTCAAAGGAAAGACGATGGTTATTTTTGGTACTCGTTAACCAAAATCAATTTCCTCAGCCGATTCGTTTTCACTCTCATTTGGGATCACTTGCTCATCTGTCTGAATGGGTAATTGCTCATCTAGTTGTTCGATGGAGTTTTCTCTCGTTTCCTCTGAGTAGTCAGTGGGCACATGTTCAATTCTAAACACCTCAAAATCTGCTTTTTTCGTACTGGCACTAGCGAGTTTTCCGTTGCTCAGATCTATCTTAACGTCAACAATTCCAGCAGGACGTGGCAGGTTTACTTGTTGGGTGCCGGACAAAGCTTGTTCCATAAATCGACGCCAAATGGGTAGCGCTGCGCGGGCGCCAAATTCTTTGTTGCCTAGTTTTCTACTGTGATCGTCAAACCCGACCCACGCCGAGGCGACGTAGCGATGATTGTAGCCAGAGAACCAGGCGTCTTTTGATTCATTGGTTGTACCGGTTTTTCCGGCAAGATCGTTGCGTCTTAATAACGAGCTTTTGGAATCGCTCAATGTCCGCCACGCGGTACCACGATGGATAACATCTTTTAACATCGAGTCGACAATATACCGATTTCTTGAGTCGATAACTCGTGGTGCAATCTTATTTTCTGCCACTGGCAGATAAGGAGCTGCCGAAAGAGTCTGATTTGCATCATAAAACCAATTCTTAGATGAGTTAACCAATTCTGCAATTTGCTGGGATTCAGAATTAGCCCCATCGAGTGGCAGACTGTTTTGTTCGGTATCGTCTACAGCATCATTTATAGCGGTTTCTAAGTTTTCCGGTTCTAGCGCTAGTGCGAGTTCTAATTTCATCGCCTCATCAGCATTTAATATGGACAGGCATTGCTCGCAGACTTGTACGGGCTGTTGCTCAAAAAGCACTCGCCCGTGGTTGTCTTCAATCCGATTAATATACCAAGGCACAATTTGATAGCCGCCGTTAGCCAGCGCTGAGTATCCAGTAACAACTTCCATTGGTGTAAAAGATGCCGAGCCAAGCGCCAAGGACAAGTAAGGTTTCATGTGTTTGCCGGGAAAGCCAATATCTTCTAGATAAGACTTCGCATATCGAGCACCAATTTTTCGCATTAAACGAATAGAAACAGTGTTGACTGACCAGCTTAGCGCGCGCCTTAAACGCGTGGGGCCTCGATAGTTACCACTATCATTTTCGGGTCGCCAAAAAACATCAGCAGATGAGTCCCAATTGATGATAGGTGAGTCGTTAATGATAGACGCGGCAGTGTAGCCTTGGTTTAGAGCCGCGGAATAGATAAAAGGTTTTATGTTCGAGCCTATTTGGCGCCTAGCTTGGGTCACCATGTTGTATTTGTTACTGGCAAAATTAAAACCGCCAACCAACGCCTCAATCGCTCCATTGTTCGGGTCTAGCACCACAAAACCGCCGGCAACATCAGGTAGTTGAGAGAGTTCAAAAATCGCTTTTGGGGAGGGCGGTTGAATATGGGATTGATGCTGGATTTCATCAGAAGGTGTTAGAGTGGTAGAACTAATACTCTGCTTAGTATTAGTTTTGTTAGAGTTGAGATCGCTAATGTCGCTTTGATTTGGTTGGGTCTTGTCGTCTTGTTGATCCACCAGTTCAAACTTATCCGTAGTGTGGACGCGAATAACGTCACCAGCAACAATAATCTGATTGATATCGACTAGTTTTTTAAATTCACGATGATTCTCATCAATATATTTCCTCGCCCAAAGTGAATCTTTCAATAACACTAAGCCGTGGCTTCCATCAGCCAATAAGATCTCGGCTTGAGTAACTTTAGTATCAATAACTAGTGCAGGAATTAATGCGCCTATTCGCTGGAAGTCGCTTATCCTTGAAATCATCTCTGACTCGTTTATCAGTTCCTCCATATCGTAGTGTTGTTCGACAGGTCTATAACCATGCCGATGATCGTATTCTATCAATCCTTTTCTGAGTGCGTCTTGCGCATAGCCTTGTAACTTTGGATCGATACTGGTGTATATCTTTAGTCCGTCATTGTGAGTGACTTCTCGTCCAAACCTTCGGATCATATCCATGTGAACCATTTCAGAAATATAAGGAGCACTTACCGTTATTTCAGCACCGTGCCTTGTTGTTTTTATCGGTTGATCAATGGCGTTATCAAATTGCTCTTGAGTGATGTGTCCTTCTGCTAGCATACGACCCAGCACATGTTGACGCCTTTTTTTTGCTAGCTCGGGCTTGCTTATTGGATTAAAGATTGACGGGCCATTAGGAATGCCTGCCAAGGTCGCTAATTGAGGGAGTGAAAGTTGATCAAGGGTTTTTCCATAATAAACTTGCGCGGCTGCACCCAATCCAGCGGCTCGGTGTCCGAAAGGGATCTTATTAAGAAATAACTCCAATATTTCTGTTTTACTCAGCTCCGCTTCTAGGATCCAAGAAACAAACATTTCGGTAAATTTTCTGGAAAACCGTTTTTCCCTCGTCAAATAATAATTACGCGCCACCAGCATGGTAATGGTGCTAGCCCCCTGACTTTTAGTGCCGGTAGCGGCAAGTTTTAATACCGCTCTAGCAACACCTCTAAAGTCCACTCCCGAATGCTCATAGAAACGAACGTCTTCAGTTGCCAGCAACGCATTAATAAAGTCTTTAGGGACCTGGTCTAGACTTACTGGAACTCTGCGAATATCACCAAACTCGTTGATCAACTGACCATCTTTTGAATACACACTCATGGGAGTCTGCAGTCGTATTTGGCGAATGTCATCTACGTCCGGGAGTCCAGGCCCAACCGCTAAATAGAGGCCAGTGAAGCCCATTGCGATCATTATTGTGAACAAAGTCACGATATAAACAATTTTAGGTGCCAGCTTTGTGATTCGTTTCATACCGTGATGGGGGATTGATTGCCATAGTTAATCTATCGACAGAGTATAACGGTATTTGTTCAAGGCTTTAAACACTATGTCGTGGAATTGTGGATGAATTCACTCGCTAATTGGATAGTAATTAATGGAATATTTGGTAATTAATTCATGTTCGGCTAAAAAGCCGTCTACAATAGTCATGAAAGGTTGTTTATTGCCCGTTAAAAAGCAGCCTTAAAAGGACGACATTTTTCACATATAATCGAAAAAATAGGTGAAATTTCTTATAGTTAGAGCTATTATTTAAAGTGAAACATAGTTTTCACTTGTAACTGAATAAAAAGATAGGAAAATTTTAGATTATGCTGGCTAATTTATTCGGCGCAAAAAAGACAGCCTTGGTAGGGATTGACATCAGTTCAACCGCAGTTAAATTGATCGAACTTGGAAAGGTTGGATCACGTTTTCGTGTGGAAAGTTACGCAGTAGAACCGCTGCCCCAAGATGCAATGGCAGATCGAGATATTCGCGACCCTGAAGTGGTTGGAGAAGCGCTCAAAAGAGTGTTGAGCCGTTCAGGAACCACTATTAAACACGCTGCCGTATCGGTGGCGGGTTCTTCCGTTATCACCAAAGTTATTCAAATGGATAAAGATTTGAGTGAAGACGAAATGGAAAGCCAAATTGAAGTAGAGGCGGATCAATATATTCCCTATCCCCTTGAAGAGGTCGCGCTTGATTTTCAAGTGATCGGTGAATCAGAAAAAGTGCCTGATAAAGTTGATGTGCTGTTGGCGGCGTCCCGCTCAGAAAACGTATACAGCCGAGTAGATGCGCTAGAGTTAGCAGGTTTATCTGCCAAGGTGGTCGACGTAGAAGCTTATACCATTGAACGAGCCTTTAGATTATTAGGTAATCAATTGCCTGATCAAGGTGAAGGCCAAATAGTTGCTATCGCCGATATTGGCGCCACCAATACCAGTTTATGTGTGTTAGAAGATTTTAATACTATTTATACCCGTGAACAAACCTTTGGCGGCTCTCAATTAACCGAAGAAATTCAACGCCGTTATGGTCTCTCTTTTGAAGAAGCAGGTATGGCCAAAAAGCAAGGTGGGCTTCCAGATGACTATGAACCAGAAGTACTAGAGCCATTCAAAGAAGCGGTTATTCAACAAGTTAGCCGTTCCTTACAATTTTTTTACGGCTCTAGTCAGTACGGCGAAGTTGACCATGTTGTGTTGGCGGGCGGCTGCGCCATGATCGAAGGGTTGGAAGAAATGGTTGAAGAGCGATTAGGGACAACCGCATCTACCGCCAATCCATTTGCCGATATGTCTTTATCTTCTCGGGTGAACGCGCAAGCGTTAAGCGCGGATGCATCTTCGTTGGTAAACTGCTGCGGTTTAGCATTAAGGAGTTTTGATTAGATGGCAAATATTAATCTACTGCCCTGGCGCGAAGAAGAGCGATCGGAAAAACAAAGACAATTTATCAGTGTGTTGGGGTTGGTGGCCATATTGGGTGTCGCTGTGATGGCGTCGATATACTCCTATTACAGCGATCAAATTGAAGGCCAGAATACACGCAATTCATTCTTGCAAGCTCAAATTAGAAAGCTAGATACCAAAATTAAAGAGATAACTTCGCTCGAGACTGAACGAAAAGAATTGATTGATCGCATGGAGTTGATTCAAGATTTACAAAAGAGCCGGCCGCAAATTGTGCATTTGTTTGATGAAATTGTACAAAAAATGCCTGAAGGAATTAACCTCTCGGAAATAGAAAGAAAAGGTGACGATGTTGTTTTTTCTGGCGCAGCAGAATCAGCCCCAAGGATAGCAAACTTTATGAGAAACCTAGCGGCTTCTCAGTGGATTGCCAAGCCTAACATTGACCAGTTCGAGGGCGACAAAGATTCTGGATCCGGTAGAAAATTATTTAGGCTTAAAACCAAACTGATTTCACCTAATGCGACAGACAAGGGAGCTGAGTAATGGATTTAGGTAACATTAATGAGCTCGACATCAATGATATTGATTTTACCAATATGGGCTCATGGCCTTTCATCGGTAAAGCTTTTATGGTGACGCTGGTATTTATTTTAGTCGTTTTTTCAGGGATGTATTTTTTCGTCGATGACCAATCTGATGCTTTGGTAAAAATAGAGCGGAAAGAAATCGACCTTAAGAAAGAGTTCGAAAAGAAGCAGGCGAAAGCGGTTAACCTTGACGCCTATAAAAGACAGATGCAGACAATCAAAGATAGTTTTCAAACTTTGTTGCAGCAGCTACCTAAAGCCGATCAGATGGCTGAATTGTTAGATGAAATTTCTTACTCAGCGACCGGTGCGGGCTGTGAAATATCATCCGCATCCTTCCTAGAAGAAAAAGATGCTGAATTTTATTCTGAAAAACCCATTCAAATTCAGGTGTCTGGTGGTTATCATCAAATAGCAGACTTTATAAGTCGCGTTTCTAGATCGCCCAGAATTGTGACCCTGCATGATTTTACTATTAACATAGGCGATGGCGAGGTGACTAGTTCACCAGGCGAAAAACTATTGAACATGACCATTATGGCAAAAACTTATCGTGCTGATACGGAGGAGAAATAATGCAAATAATGACTAAATGCATCGAATCCTCCCTATTTTCAAAGTTTCGACTACGACTTTTTACTATCGGCGTTGTTTCTAGTCTGCTAATTTCCTGCGGCGGAAACACAGACGATTTAGAATCTTGGGTAGATACTATTAAAGCAAAACCCCCAGGAAGAATAGAACCAATGCCAGATGTTAAGGTTTATCAACCGCATGACTATACTTCCGCTACATTAAGAAGTCCGTTTGCCGTTATGGAGCTGGAGCTGGAACAACAGTTAAGGTTATTACATGAAGGTTGTGATGAATCAATTCAACCTGATCCTGATCGCCGCAGAGAAGACTTAGAAAGATACTCGTTAGACTCTATGGAAATGGTCGGTATTTTGAAGCAGCCTGGAAAAGAATGGGGACTTATTCGGATGACCGCAGGACCTATTAATGGAAATGTAGTGAAAGTACAAACAGGTGAATATCTTGGTATTCACCACGGGCAGATTGAGAATATTTCTGATCAACAGATTGAAATATCCACCTTGATACCTGATAGCAAAGGTTGTTGGGAACAAAGAAAAGTCTCCTTGACCTTAGCAGAAGGTTAGGTAGCGCTAGGAGTATTTATGAGTTATCAGGAATTTACCAAATTAAATCGTTTAGGAGCAGGCTCTATGGTTAGCCAAAATTTAAAACAACGGGTTGCCTTTGTTTGCGTTTTGTTTTTCAGCACATTTTTTTCCGCATTTGCTAACGCGGCAGAAATCAACGCGGTTAGTTTTAATGTAATGCCGGGAGACAAGGTTGAGATACGTATTAGTATGGATTCTCCTCCACCCGATTTTAGAGAATTTACTACCGCCAACCCGGCGCGTATCGCTATGGATTTTGCCGGCGTGACAACTAATTTAGCAAAGAAAACCCATAACATTGGGGTCGGCGTGACTCGCAGTGTTACTGCTGTTGAAGCGGGCGGTAGAACACGACTAGTTATTAATTTGGTCGAAATGACTCCTTATTCTACTCGAGTAGATGGCAATGATTTAGTTGTGACGGTTGGGCAGGGTGCTCAATCTATGCCCACCCAAGTCGCTTCTTCAAATGCTGGGCCGGCAAATAACCGCCGTTCCTCTGCTCTATCTTCGAATGACATAACTAGCGTCGATTTTAGACGTGGTGAAGATGGCGAGGGTCGAGTTATTATTGGCTTGAGCAATTCAAAGACAGGCATAGATTTACGTAAAGAAGGCCGAACAATTCTAGCCGATTTTATTAATGCATCGGTTGCTGACGAACTAATCAGAAAATTAGATGTTGTAGATTTTGCCACCCCAGCAAAAATAATTTCTACTAGCCGAGTCGGCGGCAATGTGCGACTAGCTATCGATACACTTAGTGAGTTTGAATACTTAGCTTATCAAGCCGACAACTCATATATTATTGAGCTCAAGCCATTAAGCGAAGAAGAAATCGAGCGTAAAAAATTACAAGCTCCGGTTTATACTGGCGAAAGGCTTTCTCTTAACTTTCAAATTATTCCGGTCAGATCTGCACTAACAATATTGTCGGAATTTACCAATATTAATATGATTACCAGTGATACGGTATCTGGTTCTATCGCTTTGCGACTCAACCAAGTGCCTTGGGATCAAGCGCTAGACGTTATTCTAAAGACAAAAGGTTTGGACAAACGTCAAACCGGTAACATTATGTTGATAGCACCCGCGGAAGAAATCGCTGCTCGTGAGGCTCTTGAGTTACAAACTGAAAAACAAATAGAACAGCTAGCGCCACTGCAATCAGAATTCATTCAAGTGAACTACGCAAAAGCCTCAGCGATGGCGGAGATTATTCTTACCAAGGGCGCTAATTATTTGAGTCCCCGCGGAAGTGTTTCGGTTGATGAAAGAACCGGCACATTGCTAGTGCAAGATACCGCAAAGAAATTAGCTTCAATTCGATTGATGGTCAACCGATTGGATATTCCGATCCGCCAAGTTCTGATTGAATCGCGGATTGTTGTCGCTGATAATGGTTTTTCTGATGAGCTAGGGGTTAGATTTGGAGTGACAGATTTAGGAAGTCAGGCTGCATTTTCGGGAACCCAACAAGCATCGGACGCGTTATTGTTTGGTGGAAACCCAGCAGATAGGTCGCTATCAGTTAATTTACCGGTTAGTGAAGCCGCTGGTACCATCGGTTTAACTTTTGCAAAATTAGCCAAAGGAACCATTCTAGATGTTGAATTGTCGGCTTTGGAAAGTGAGTCTCGCGGTGAAGTTATCGCCTCACCAAGAGTTTTTACCACTAATAATAACGAAGCATATATCGAGTCTGGTGAAGAAATTCCCTTTCTAACAGCAAGCTCTGCGGGAAATACAACCATAACCTTTAAAAAAGCTGTATTAAGTCTAAAGGTTACTCCACAAATCACCCCAGATGATCGTATAATCTTAGACTTGCTGATTAATCAAGATACTCGTGGTGAAGACACGGTGTTTGGACCTGCAATTAATACTAGAGAAGTAGGAACGACTGTATTAGTGGAAAATGGTGAAACTATCGTATTAGGCGGTGTGTATCAACAACGTGTTAATCGTGACGTTACTAAAGTACCATTGCTTGGGGATCTGCCTGGTATCGGAGTCTTATTTAGATCAACCAAAGAGTCCTCATCTAAGCAAGAGTTATTAATGTTTGTAACTCCTAAAATAGTAAAAGAGTCCATTAAGTAACACGTTCTTTCAGCAATTAATTTGTAATGGCAAGACCCGCTTTGGCGGGTTCTTGTGTTTTTAATGTATGAATAAGTCGTTACCGTTTTGGTTTAGCGATTTCTAAATAAAAGCTAAAATTTATGAAAGGCAAAAGAAACGTATTTTTGATCGGTCCAATGGGTGCCGGAAAAACGACGATAGGTAAGCAGTTAGCTCAATTGCTTCATTTAGAGTTTGTAGATACCGATCATGAGATTGAGGCACGAACTGGAGCACCGATAGATTGGATTTTCGATATTGAAGGCGAAGACGGGTTTCGTGTCAGGGAAAAAGAAATTATCGCTGAGTTATCACAGCGCCAAGGTATCGTGCTAGCGACTGGCGGTGGCGCAGTAGTAGAAGCCGAAAATAGAACGTTTCTTGCCGGTAGAGGCATTGTGGTATATCTAGAGACCTCGATTGAACAGCAACTTGAGCGCACTCGAAAAGACAAGCGGCGACCCTTACTACAAAATAATGATGATCCTGAAGCAACGCTTGTCGGGCTACATAAAGAGCGCAGTGAGCAGTACCGAGAAATAGCTGACATAACTGTGGCGACTAATGAAAACTCTATTAAATCTGTTGCCAATAAAATTGCCAACCAAATTAACGAAAGCTGAAATCACACAGAGTCCCTATGCGCACTTTACAACTGCCGCTAAAGGATAATCCTTATACCATCAATATAGGAAGCGGCCTCATTACCGATGATGCGCTTTATAGACCGCATTGCCGTGGCGATAAATTGTTAATCGTGAGTAATGATGTTGTCGCCCCGCTGTATTTGGAAAAGCTAAAAACGACTTTAGTTGAAAAAGAAATTCACCAGATCATTATTGAAGATGGTGAGATCAACAAAAGCAAAACCAGCTTTTTTAAAATTCTAGACTATTTAGTTGAAAATCAATTTCGTAGAAACGATACTTTAATCGCATTAGGCGGTGGTGTAATAGGTGATCTCGCCGGTTTCGCAGCGGCCTCTTACCAGAGAGGAATGAAACTAATTCAGGTGCCTACCAGTCTACTTTCTCAAGTTGATTCTTCAGTGGGCGGCAAAACAGCAATTAACCATCCGGCGGGTAAAAATTTGATCGGAGCCTTTTATCAACCTGCGGTGGTAATCATTGATACTGATAGTCTTGATACTCTTCCTCAAAGAGAATTTTTTTCCGGATTGGGGGAAATTGTTAAATATGCCCTTCTAGGAGAATCTAGGATTGCGCAATTACTACAATCAGAACAGCAAAAAATATTTGCTAGGGATAAAGAAGTTCTTCAGGAAATAATTTACCTTAGCTGCCAAATGAAGGCTGATTTTGTTGCACAAGACGAAAAAGAAGAAGGTCAAAGAGCGCTGCTTAATTTGGGTCATACCTTCGCGCATGCGTTAGAAACCATGACGGGTTATAGCTATTATCTTCACGGAGAAGCGGTTGCTATTGGTATTTTAATGGCGCTTGATTTGAGTCAAAAAAAGGGCCTAATAAATTCTGACTTAGTAACACAATATCAAAACTTGTTAACGGCCTTGAACTTGCCTACCAGCGTTGTACCTGAACTCAGTGCAGACCAATTTTTATCCGTGATGAAAAAAGATAAGAAGAATCAGACGTCCGCTTACCGGTTGGTATTGGTGAAAGGGAGCAACACGGATTGCTATTGCATTTTGCACGAGGAAGATGACCAATCGTTAATTCGTTCAGTGCTGCAACATTTCGGAATAACAGGATAGTTCTGATTAAGCATTAAACAGTTACCAAAAGTCAGTTACCCAATCGTGCGTTTAACCGGTATATGCTACAATAACCGATCAACAAATTTAGAGTTTACTCAGTGGAACACTACATCAGTCAACAAAAAAATCAATTGTTAGACTCACTGGAAAATCAAGTGAGATTTTCACAGTTGGTGGCTGTTGTTGTTGGAGATAAAGGCGTCGGCAAGTCGTTTTTATTAATGGAATTGCAATCACGATTAGAACAAGAGGTTTTAGTCGCCAGAGTGGATGCTAGCCTCGCAATGACTGAGGACCAACTTGAGAAAACGATTAGCTTGCAGTTAGGTTTAAGTTGGCAAGATTCTGAAATACCGTTAGAACAACGAATAAAAAATGATTTAACCCAAAAAGTCCTCATCGCTATTGATGATGCCGATCGATTATCCAGCTCCTGCCTCAATTTCATTTTGACGCTCAATCAAAATCAACTAGAGTTCCGTGAATCAGTAATTTTTATCTTACTAGCAGGGGATAACTCTCTACCAGCTTTGATCAAAAAAACAAATACTTACAGCCTGCATCAAGATATGTGTGTGGTTTTTCAAGTGGAGCCGATTGAACAGAATGAAACACAAGCACTCATTAGCGAAATGGATCCCGATCCGAAACTTAGTTCGCAAGCATTATACTCGCAAAAAAAATTAGATTATTTTTGGCAGTTATCTAAAGGTAACCCGGCGGAACTTAATTATCACGTGTCTCGATGGCTAGCTGAACAGTCGCCTAGTGAGCCAAATGATGTCTTAACAGACGAGTCTGCTTCTTACTCTAAATCTTTCTTGTATTTATTGGTGGCGACGGTATTGATGAGTGTGTTGATTTTTCAAAATGAGATCAATCATTTAATTTCCTCATCAGGCGCCTCTGAAAAAAGTAAGGAAATTAAAATGAACGAGGAAACTGAAACGGCCCTTCGTCCAGCAACAGACACAACCAGCGCAAAAGCTCAAACGACAAACTCTTTGGAGGGGAAACAAAAAGTATTTATAGACTCATCCGAACAGAATGAAAAAGATAGTGAAGAAATAACTAACACTAACAGCGAACCTCGAGTATCGGAAAGTGTTGCGAGTCAATCTAAGCAGGAAACAATGTCTAGCGTTGATGCTAAAGATGATTCCGGATTGGCCGATAGATTATCACCGAATAAAACCGCGACAGATTTAACAACAGATGAAAGTGCCAGCGACATAAATAAGACCGAGGACGCCGCTACTAGTTATCTTACAGAAGATGAGCAAGAGCTATTATTGCTTGCTGATAATCAATATTTGTTCCAATGGTTAGCGTTAAGCGGGATGAAAGCAGCCGAGGAATATGTGGCGCAACATGAGCTTAGAGATGAAATGAAGATTTATCGGAGAGCGCAATCCGGGTCCGTTTTATTCTTAATTGTTAGTGGCGATTATACCAGCCGAACAGATGCACTAGCCGCTCAAGAGGTTGTTAAGAGTACAAAGACCGTCGAAAAGCCCTGGATTAAGTCCATTAAAGCCGTTAAGAATGAGATTAAGGCATTCCAAAAAGCGAATAAATAACCTCAGCTCTTATCCCGAACTGAGGTTAAATAGTAGAGCGATCCATTAAAGCCCTACCGATTACAAAACAAGCGAATAAATTAGGTATCAATCAATCCATGTTAATGAATAAACGATATATAAACGCAGCACTGAAGCAACCGACCGACAAAACGCCGGTGTGGATGATGCGCCAAGCAGGAAGATATTTACCGGAATATCGTGAATTAAGAGCGCAAGCGGGCGACTTTATGTCGCTTTGTACCAATCCTGAATTAGCCTGTGAAGTGACTTTACAACCACTCAGGCGTTTTGATCTTGACGCCGCTATTTTATTTTCTGATATCTTGACCATTCCAGACGCGATGGGACTCGGATTGTATTTTAAAACCGGAGAAGGACCTGCTTTTGAAAGGCCCGTTGATAGCATCGAAGCAGTTAAAAAATTAGTAGTACCTGATATATATTCGGAATTGAAATATGTCACCGATGCGGTGAGCACTATTCGTAAGGCGTTAAAAAACGAAACGCCACTCATCGGATTTTCAGGAAGCCCTTGGACGCTAGCGACCTATATGGTGGAAGGTGGAACCACCAAAAATTTTGGTAAAGTTAAAGGTATGCTGTTTTCTGAACCTGAAACGATGCACCGATTACTTGATGTTCTAGCTCAGTCGGTTACCGCTTATTTAAATGCACAAATCGAATCTGGTGCACACGCGGTGATGATCTTCGATACTTGGGGTGGCGTTCTTTCCACGCGTGATTATGCAAAATATTCTCTCGATTATATGCAGCAAATTATAGACGGATTAATTCGGGAAAAAGATGGTCACAAAATTCCGGTTACTATTTATACTAAAGGTGGCGCTGGCTGGCTTGAGCAAATGGCGGCTACTGGCGCTGATTGTGTCGGTTTAGATTGGACCATTGATATTGATCAAGCGAGGACAAGGATCGGCCATAAGGTCGCTCTACAAGGAAATATGGATCCTTGTATTCTCTATTCTTCAGCAGAAAAAATTGAACTAGAGGTTGCTGATATTCTTGCTAAATACGGTAATGGTGCGGGGCATGTGTTTAACTTAGGGCACGGCATTCACCCAACTATTGATCCTCAGAATGTTAAAGCTTACGTTGACGCCGTTCATACTCATAGCGGGCAGTACCACAAATAGCACAGGGCTAGTAAGCGCTGTTACAAAAAGAAATAAAAAAGCCGATGTCGGTAACATCGGCTTTTTCGTTTTTGCGTTATGACTAGCTATTTGTTGTAGCCCTAGTCAGATGTAGATATGGAGCTTACCGTAGTAATCCCACCCGGGGTTGTAACAGAAACAACTAGTGGTCCAGAATCTGATTGATTGTCAGGATTAATTGCAACCGCACAAGAATTAAGGCTGAATGAACTGGTTTGTCCAACAACGCAGCGATCTGGCCCTACTATCGTTCCGTTACCCGCTTCAAAGCTAATGACGGTTCCTGAAGGCATGCTGCCATTATGGAAATCAGATACATAAGCAACTATAGTCGCAGGTAGGCTAACATCTTGGAAATAATTAGTAGAATCATCTCTGTCTAAGCCATTTTCGATCATTGAGATGATCGCTGTAGAATCAGCTTGTAACAAGGTGATATTTTTCCAAATAGTTAGAAGCTCCCGAGTGCAAACCGTTGGAGCCGCTCCAACCGGACAAAGAACACCGTTATAAACGCCATTACCTTGGTCAAACGTTTGATTTGAGTCAAAGTCGACGTATTCTTCATTATCTCCACCTACCTGAAAACATGAATCAGTGTTAGGTGAGGTTGTATCGGGGTCGTAACAACCGGCATCAGCCACAGAAGCGGCTCCTGCTGCTGGCGTACCATTACCTAATTTACCACCAAACACTTGATCTTCATTATCATCAAGAAAGGCTTCAGTTAAATCAGTGAATGCTTCACCCGCATCATACTGACCATTTGCGTTTGAATCGGTAAAGCTTTCTTCTCCCAGTACGGTGGCACGTATTGAAACGCGATTCCCGTACGCCTGACCTAAGCCGCCAAAAAAAGCTGAAACAGCGCCAGTTGCAGCGACGGAATTGCCATAAAAGCAAGCGAATCCAGCGGCATTTAAATTTGTATCTGCGCCAGCGGAATCGAGACATTCACCTACAGCAACATCACCGATTTCTCTTGTGACGGTTATGGAGGAATCTCTAAATGCAGGTGTGGGTAGACGAGGTGCTTGGCTAGTCCAATCAACACTACACACACCGTTGGTGGTTGTACATGATGGTTCAATTGAACCGAACTCAGTTGTGAAAGAGACTGCAGTTCCATCAGGAACGGGGTTGTTGAAATGATCGGCTACTCTAGCCGTAATCGTAGAAATAGTACCATCAATTGACCATGCCTCTGGGTTCAAATTACTTGCTGAAATACTCAAACTGTTGAAATCCGCAACACCGGTCGAAATGACTAACTCGTCAGAAACCGTTGAAATGGTCGGATCAGATGCCAAAGTTGCAACGATTCTAACTGGCGTTGGAATGGTTCCCGATTGGACTATAACGTCCACTTCACCATTGGAATCTGTTTGCGCTGAAGTATCAGGGTTTATTGTAATATTACCGACTGAAGTTGTTAATGAGAAATTTACTGCAGTATCTATCACCGGTAATCCGATATCATCGATAACTCTAAATGTCACCGTTGAAGTTTCAGAACGGCCTGAACCCCCTGTTCCTCGTAACGCAATGTTTGTGGGGTTGGCGCTAATAAACGAGATACTACCCGCCGTGGCAGGTTGAACATCAATGTTGGCGGACTGAGTTAACAGTGTTTGTCCAACAGTCGCACTTACGCTAATGGTATCCAAAATTCCGCAACCCTGATCTTTATAGGTTGATCTTGCAACTCCAGAAATAGTGTCAACATCAGTATCTAAAGTCGCTGTGCCGTTTTGTACACAGGCAGAGGTAAATTGAACACTGACGGTTGCATTAATTGGTGTGGTAACCGCGCCGGTAGTTTCAGTTATGGTGACTTCAACTGTTGCGGTGCCATTGGCGCCTATTGCGTTAGGGTTAACAATTGGAGTTGTCATTGCCACATTAGCGGCTGAAATACTGACAGAAAATGCGATGGTATCAGAAATGCCACCTGAGACAGAGGCTGCTACTTGGCCGGCGCCTTCATCATCTCCAGATTGCAAAATAATGGATGCTACACCATTGGCGTTAGTTAATGCTGTTCCGCTAGCGGGGTTTAGTTCTCCGACGCCGCCAGTTAATACAAATGTGACTAAAACGCCCGATACGGGATTGCCACCATTCAAAAAAGTTGCTTCTAGCGTGCCAGGGCTCGCTCCGCTCACATTACTGGTAGGTTGTCCTGAAGGATCTAACAAAGCCAGTGAGAGACTGACTAATTCTACTGAGCCATCACCAGCCGTAGTAAATCCTATCGATCCTGATTCCCCAGTATTAATAGCTCCAGTCACTGTGCCAGCGCCTGCTACAGTTCCCGCTGAGAGAATAATGGTCGCCTGTCCATTGGCATCAGTTAGCGCAGTTCCAGACTCTGGATTGAGCACACCTAAAGTTGTATTGAAGCTAACCACTATGCCTGCAACAGCGCCACCCGATGAACTATTCACCGTTGCTGTGACAGTTGCAGGATTAGCGGCATCCACATTGGTGTTGGAAATATTAACTGAAACCGTGGTGGTTGCTGTTCCACCGCCAGTTCCGCCTCCGCCGGTACCACCGCCTGAGCCGCCATTGTCCACAAAACCGCCACCACTGCCACCGCAAGCGGAAAGCATAGCAAGTGCGATCATGGTCATGATTAAATATAACTTTTTAACTGGCGAGGACACATCTTTAAACCAATCCATCACAAAAATCTCCCGTGATTAAATATGAAAAAAAGCCGCTGCAAAGGCAGTAGGCTTAAAAATAACTAAAATTCTTGGTATGCTGACAAGCAGACTACCCAATGGAGGAACTTTTTACAATCCCGAAAATAAAAAATACTGACTAAAAACAATGAGTTCTCTATTAAAGTTAGACCAAATTCTCATAGTTGCCGCGAATATCTTCGGCAAAGTTTTAGCTTCACTACTAAATATTAGCAGGTGTAGAAAAAAAGCCCTGCTTATTTGGCTAAATGTCGTTATTTTTGTGACAAAACGCCATATTTCTAGCGCAAAAGGCTGAAAAGACGATAACATCTCTCCTTTCGATATTCATTCAGAGTGGATCCACGTGGCTTTTAGTACATTATGACCAAGGAAGATGTTGATATTAGTAGCAGAAAAGCACTCAAATCAGGATTTGAAGCCCCTTGGTGGGCTACAGGCCGGCATTTGCAGACTTTGTGGGGTAGCGTTTTTCGCCGTCTACCAAAGTTGCCCAAGATGCAGCGGCACCGTTTAGAGCTTGATGACTCAGACTTTATCGATGTTGATGTTTACCATCTCGAAAATCGCCCTACTTTACTTTTGTTACACGGTCTAGAAGGCTCGCTACACTCACCCTATATTAGGGGAATGATTAACGCGGCGGTGGCAAAAAATTGGCAAATTGTTGTGATGCATTTTCGTAGCTGTAGCGGCGAGACTAATCGTTTGCTTAAGAGTTACAACAGCGGCGTGAGTGAAGATCTCAATGAAGTCGTCAACAAGCTCAAACAACTGTCAATTGAGGTAGATTTTGCGGTAGGTTACTCCTTGGGTGGAAATGTTCTGCTTAAGTGGCTCGGAGAACAAAAAGACGAGTGTTCGATTAAGGCAGCCGCTGTTGTGTCTGTTCCGTTAATGCTTGATGTTTGCGCACTTGAGATCCACAAAGGTTTTTCGAGAATTTATGAATATGTTCTATTGAGAACCTTAAGGCAAAAAACAAGGTTCAAATTGAAAAAGTTTCCTAACCAGTTATCTTTAGAGTTGAATCAAGTATCTGGTCTCAACTCCTTTATGAAGTTTGATGATTTGGTGACCGCGCCGGCGCATGGGTATAGTAGCGGTGAAGATTATTATGCTCGAGCATCTGGCCGCCAATTTGTTAAACACATCAAAACGCCCACACTTATTATTCAAGCTAAAGATGATCCTTTTATGAACGAGACGGTACTGCCGGATTTGAGTGAACTACCCTGCAATGTTATTCTGGAGGCTAACGACAACGGAGGGCATGTCGGTTTTGTTCAAGGTCAGTGGCCGTGGAAAGCGGAATACTATTTGGAGAAAAGAATTCCGGAGTTTTTAGCAGATTTTGAATAAATCATCGGCATTACTAGGTATAAATAAAAGATGAAGAGAAGAAGTTTTCTTAAAAATACAATTTCGACAACCCTACTGAGTCTAGGTGGCGTTGCGGCATTTCAATTTTACCAGCAAAGTAAATTGATTCCGCCGCAGGATGATAAATTTGAATATCGTTTTCTCACCCAAGATGATCGTCTCTTGTTAGAAATCATTGTCCCCATTTTTGTCGCAGGACTAGATCTCTCCAAGCACACAGACCTTGCAACAATTATTCAAAATATAGAGTCGACTATATTACGAATTTCTATCAAGTCACAATCGGAACTACGTGAGTTACTTGATCTCTTAGCGACTGGGTTTGGCCGCCTGATGTTCGCCAATGTTTGGCTAAATTGGCAATCGGCGTCCTCTGATTCACTGCAGGGTTTCATTTTAGATTGGCGGGATAGCCGCTTAGAGCTTCTAAAAATTGCCTACCGAGGCTTGCATAAAATAATCATTGGTTCAGTTTATGCGGAAGCTAACCATTGGCATAAAATTGGTTATTCAGGACCGCCAGAAATAGGAATCATAGGGCAAGCAGGAGTACTCAATTAATGAGTTACTCTTCAGAAAACACGCGCGATTATTCGACCGTCACACCGAGTAAAGAGCTTGAGTATGATGTAGTCGTAATCGGTAGCGGTGCAGGTGGGGGAGTTAGCTCAGAAATTCTATCGCGTTCAGGTTTAAAAGTCCTGATTGTTGAGGAAGGACCTCTAAAAACCGCACAAGATTTTAGAATGCAGGAAAAAACAGCGTACGCGGATTTGTACCAAGAAAATGCAGGTCGTCAAACTCTCGATAAAGGGATCCAAATTTTACAAGGCCGAGCTGTCGGTGGGTCAACTACAGTAAATTGGACGTCTAGTTTTCGAACCCCCCAGCAAACCTTAGAGTATTGGAATTCAGAGTTCTCAGTGAAAGGCCTGCTGCGAGAAGAGTTATCACCTTGGTTTGACTGGGTGGAAAAACGACTTAATATTTCCAAATGGATGGTCCCACCGAACCGAAACAATCAAATATTGGCGGATGGGTTAAAATCACTCGGCTGGAAACATGCGTTTATTCCTCGAAATGTAAAAGGCTGTGCCAATTTAGGCTACTGCGGAATGGGCTGCCCGATCAATGCAAAACAATCAATGTTGGTTTCCACTATTCCGGGTGCACTGGAAAACGGTGCGCAATTAATTCATCGCGCGCGAGCAGAATCATTAATTGTTCAAGGTGGAAAAGTTCATGGGGTTTGGTTGTCTTCAATGGATGACTACGGACAGGTTAAAGTTAGAAATGTCACCAAGGTAAACTCAAAAATCGTGGTCCTCGCCGCTGGTGCGATTGGTAGTCCTGCGGTACTGTTAAGAAGCCAAGCGGTGGATCCGTTTGCTACGCTTGGAGCACGAACATTCTTACATCCTGTGTCTGCCAGCATCGCAAAAATGCCTGAGCGAGTTGATGCTTTTTCCGGTGCACCGCAAAGTGTTTACAGTGATGAGTTTTTATGGCGAGATGGCGTTACTGGAGAGCTTGGTTACAAACTAGAAGTTCCGCCAATGCATCCGTTGTTATCATCAACGCTCATGTTGCGGCACGCGAAGCAACACACTGACCTAATGAAAGATTTTCCATATTATCAAGCAAATCTTTCATTACTACGAGACGGATTCAACCAAGACAGTCAAGGTGGGCAAGTAAGTTTAGATGAAAATGGTTATCCTCAGCTTGACTACAAAATTACAGATAGCGTGTGGCGGGCACTAAGGGACTCAATGTTATCTATGGTGGAACTTCAATTCGCCGTTGGCGCACAAAAAGTCTTGCCTCTACATATGGATTCGTCCATGCTAACCAACTGGAATAAGACTAAACAGTTAATTAATCAGTTACCTTTTGATAGGCTTCGATGGCAAACGTTGAGCGCACATGTTATGGGTGGTTGCGCTATGGGCAATGATGAAAAAAAATCGGTAGTTAATCGCTGGGGCGAGCATCACCAATTAGAGAATTTAGTCGTGATTGATGGATCGTTGTTGCCGACGAGTTTGGGTGTGAATCCTCAACTGACAATTTATACTATTGCAGCAAAACTGGCTAGCCACTTAGCAAAGAGAATGAACGGAAATTTACCTGCTGATTTGGCTGGACTTTAATGTTTTTTACTAACGAGAAATAAAATGGCAAAAATAGTTTTATATCCTGGAACCTTCGATCCCATAACCAATGGGCATCTAGATCTGATCCAAAGAGCGGCACGATTATTCGATCAAGTTATCGTTTCAATTGCAGAGAGTGAGGGTAAGAATCCCATGTTCAATGTCAAGACTCGCGTCGAATTAATTAAATCTGTGGTTCAGGATATCGATAATGTCGAAGTTTGCGGCTTCAGTGGATTGTTAGTTGATTTTGCAAAAAAGAAAAAAGCAAACGCTTTGTTAAGAGGGCTTCGGGCTGTTTCAGATTTTGAATATGAATTTCAGTTAGCCTTAATGAATAGACGCTTGGCGCCAGAGTTGGAAAGTCTATTCTTGACTCCTGCAGAACAACATTCTTTTATTTCTTCAACATTGGTTAGAGAAGTTGCTGAGCTTGGCGGTGATGTGTCTGAATTTGTTCCACAAGCGGTGCTAGACGCGCTAAATAATCGTTTCTCAAAAAAATGACGGAGTCCAATCCGCTCAAATACGGAACCGCTGATGACTCATATATAGCGGCTGGACAGCTAGAAGGTATCACCAAATTGGTTGGCGACTTTTATGACTATATGAATAAGTTACCCGCCGCGAGTAATATCAGAGCGATGCATCCAGATGATTTGACGATTTCTAAAGATAAACTTGTTTGTTTTTTATCGGGCTGGTTGGGCGGCCCACGGTTGTATTCGGAAAAATACGGATCTATTAGCCTTCCAATGATTCATAAACATTTATCGATAGCTTCTGCAGAAAGAGATGCTTGGTTATTATGTATGCGTGAAGCCGCCAACGATCAACCTTATCATAATGGTTTTAAGCGATATTTATTGGAGCAGTTATTTGTACCTGCTGATCGGGTGAGGCAAGTAAGTCAAAAAAAAGTCTAGGAAACAACTACCAATGTCTAATATCACAATAGCAAATGATCCGCATAACAAAATACCTGTCTATATCTTGGCGTTATTGGTTTTGACATGCTCTGGGCTTTCTTATGCTAAAAAACTAACTATTGAGAGAATGTATTCCTCTCCGTCTTTAAAGGGAGAATCTATTCGAGGATTAAAGATTTCGCCGGATGGATCAAGAGTTACTTTTTTAAAAGGCAAAGAGAGTGACTACGATAGGCTTGATTTATGGGAATATGACATCAACAGTGGTAAGACTCGGATGTTGTTTGACTCCAATGATTTACACCGCGGCAAAGAAAATTTATCAGATGAAGAAAAAGCCCGTAGGGAAAGGTTGCGCCTGAGCGGTACTGGAATTGTAAGTTATCAGTGGTCACAAGATGGTACCGCATTGCTATTCCCTCTTGCGGGTGATGTTTATTATTATGAAGTGGGTCAAACTAAAGCACGCAAAATAGTAGACACTTCTGAATTCGAAACTGATGTTCGTTTCTCGCCGAAAGGAAATTATATTTCATTTATTCGGGAACAAAACATCTTTACCCTAAACATTAAGTCAGGAGTTGAAACGCAGTTAACCCATGATGGTAAAGGTACTATAAAAAACGGAATGGCGGAATTTGTTGCTCAGGAAGAAATGGGGCGAATGACTGGATACTGGTGGTCAAAAGATGAATCAAAAATGGCCTTCACCCGTGTAGACGAGTCACCGGTTGAAATTGTCACACGAGCCGATATTTATTCAGATAAAATCACTCTCGTGAAACAGCGCTATCCATTCGCAGGTAAAGACAATGTTAAAATAGATTTAGCGGTGATTGCACTAGATAGTAAGAAAGTTAAATGGGTCGATTTGGGTAAGGATGAGAATATTTACCTACCCCGGGTTAAATGGACTAACGATAACGCGAAATTATCTTATCAATGGCAAAGCCGCGATCAGAAAAACCTCAAACTAAAAACATTTGATTGGCATTCACAGAATAATAATACTTTGATTACAGAACAAAATGATACCTGGTTAAATCTGCATAAAGATCTTTATTATCTAAAAAGCGGCAATTTTATTTGGGCATCGGAAAAGGACGGATTCAAACATCTTTATTTACATGATGTGAATGGCAATCTTATCCGGCAACTGACTGATGGAGAGTGGGTGGTTGATAAAATAGAGAATATAGATGAGAAAAATGAGATCATCTATTTTACTGGTAGAAAAGATACGCCTTTAGAAAAACACCTATACTCGGTTTCGATTCAGTCTTCAAAGACAAACAAAATTTCAAAACGTAGTGGTACTCATGACATAAAATTTTCTAAGGATAGTAAAAGCTATGTGGATTATTTTTCATCGGCGACAACACCACCTCAAGTTAGCTTGCATAATAATAAAGGCAGGCGTCTAGCATGGCTATCCGAGAATAAGATCGACAAAAATCATCCGCTTTACGATTACAAAAAAGATTTTATAGTCCCCGAATTCGGGTCATTTACGACAAAAAATAGCCCGCGTTTGTTTTATAGACTTTACAAACCGAGCGGGTTTGATCCAACTAAAAAGTACCCAGTAATGGTTTTTCTATACGGCGGTCCGCACGCACAAATGGTAACCAATAAATGGGGTAATGACTTTTTACAATATATGGCGCAGCAAGGTTATGTTGTTTTTACGGTAGACAATAGGGGATCTAATTATCGAGGTAAAAAGTTCGAAGACGGTTTGTATCGCTCCATGGGTGGTTTAGAAGTGGAAGATCAAATTAATGGGGTGAGATTCTTGCATACTTTCCCTTGGGTTGATAAACAGAAAATTGGTGTGCATGGACATAGTTATGGTGGTTACATGACACTAATGAGCATGTTTAAAGCAGGTGAGTTTTTTAAGGCTGGGGTCGCGGGTGCACCGGTAACCGACTGGTCGTTATACGACACTCACTATACGGAACGTTACATGGGTGATCCCAATAAGGATGTTGAGGCCTATAAAAAATCATCTGTGTTTCCCTACGCGACTCAATTGAAAGGACCGTTGTTGATATATCACGGTATGGCAGATGATAATGTGTTATTCAAAAATAGCACGCGACTTTACAAATTATTGCAGGATAACAATATCCAATTTAGTGTGATGGATTATCCGGGCAAAAAACACGGCTTAAGAGGCAAGAAAACTCAAATGCATCGAGCCAATATGATTAGAGCCTTTTTTGATTTACATTTCGGTATTGAGAGATAGGATCAGCATTATGGCTGAATTACCACTTAGCGAATAAGAAAATCTCTGAGATCAGAGAATGAATTATCCATCTCAATGGACAGATCTTCTTTTACTACGCAGACCGCTAGTTCTTTAGGAAGATCGATATCTAAATTAAGAATTTGATCCACTGACTCTTTGAATTTAGCCGGATGTGCGGTTCCAAGAAATATGCCGTTTTCATCATCGTCAAGGGAATCAACGAGACCTTTGTAAGCTACCGCAGCATGTGGTTCACTCAGATAATCTAGCTTATGCAGCTCTTTTAAGCTTGCTTCGGTTTCGATTTCATCAACCACCGCGCCAATCAAATTTTTCCGATCAAACTGTTCAGTTTCAGTTAAATACTCAATTCTTGGCCAGTTATTGGGCTCGCTAACATCCATTGCATTAGACAGTGTTGCAATCGTATCTTTTGGATCCCATTCGCCGGTTTCTAAGTATCTTGGTACCGTATCATTAACATTAGTCGTTGCGATAAATCGTTTAATCGGCAATCCCAAAAGCTGGGCGATAATTCCAGCAGTTAAATTACCAAAATTTCCGCTTGGTACCGATACAACTATTTGCTTTCGTTTATCTTTAGCTAGCTCAGCTACCGCGTCAAAATAATAACAAACTTGTGCTAGCAGACGGCTTATGTTGATTGAGTTTGCGGAATTTAATCCAATCGTTTTAACCAATTCACGATCGTTAAAACTCTGTTTAACTAGGCTTTGGCAATGATCAAAAGTGCCATTAATTGCCACCGTTCGAATATTACCGCCGAGTGTGGTAAACATTTTTTCTTGCAGCTCGCTAATTTTTCCTTTGGGATAAAGGATAACGACTTCAATATTCTCAATATTGTAAAAAGCGTGTGCAACCGCTGCGCCAGTGTCGCCCGAGGTGGCAGTTAGAATCGTTATTTTTCCACCATCAGAAAAATATTTTAAACAATTTGCCATAAAGTTGGCGCCAAAGTCCTTAAATGCTAACGTTGGTCCATGGTAAAGCTCTAAACAACTAATATTATTGCTAACCGAGACCAGCTGCGCCGGAAATCTAAAAGTTTTTTCAATGACATCGCGTAGTTGCTCATCATTTAGGTTAGCTTTCACGAAGGGCTTGAGTATTTCAAAATTCCTTTCTTTACTAGAGAGTTCTAACAACCTATCAATATCGCTTAAGGGCAAGATAGTTTTCGGAAAAAACAAGCCTTGATCTTCACCAAGACCTTTTCTTACTGCCGTTGAATAATCGACCACTTGTGAATTTTTTCGTAAGTTGTAGAACTTCATTTTATCGCCTGGTTTAGATCAAATTTAAGATTCGTGAACCTTGTTTGTCTGTTTTACAAATATGGGTAAAGCACTGTCGAGATTCATCACAGTAGAGCGTGTCAAAGATTTGTTTAGCTTTTTCAGCCGTTTCTAAGTCTTTACATGCCGCGAAAAGCGTTGGACCTGAACCCGATATTCCCACAGCTAGGCTACCATTTTCAAGTAGCGATTGCTTGGTTTCTTCAAAGCCTTTCAAAAGAGGAATTCGATAAGGTTCGGCAATAATATCTTTTAACACAGAAAAAGCTTGTTCTCTATCCTGGCGATGACTTGCATCAACAAAAGATGCAAATCTTTTGGCCGCCAAGATCATATCATCCCGGCTGTAGTTTTCGGGTAAAATTTCACGCGCCATTTTGGTACTAACGC
>Ga0256847_1000330_pt1 | contig 31069 bp, 22 predicted proteins | sample TeddybearmetaG_FD_189099 | JGI IMG/M metagenome (GOLD analysis project Ga0256847, IMG submission 189099) | Hydrothermal vent microbial communities from East Pacific Rise, Pacific Ocean - Teddybear | ecosystem: Environmental > Aquatic > Marine > Hydrothermal vents | place: Pacific Ocean: East...
AGCCATTGAAAATCAACTCTTCATTAAATTTAATTCCCATAGCTACAGCTATGAAAATGAAATTTAACATTGACTTGAATTCCAAGCACTTACATATCATTTTAACATTCGTTATTAAATCACTTCATAAGCAGGACATTCAAGATGTTAGAAAAACCCAAGAATTTTAACTGATTAATTCAAAAAAATCTTAACCCATGAAAAACAATAGAAGAATCGAGTTATCAAAAGAATTTGTTGAGGAGCATAAATTATCAAAGCTGCCTCCTCCTGAAAATTCTTTGTTTTGGAAGATGTGGAATTCTTGTTTAGATATTGCAAATAAGTCATTGGAAACTGGGTTTATTAAAGGGATAAAAGATGCCAATCTTGATCCAGTAAAATATGGTGGATTTAATGTAAGCGATGCCTATTATTGCTTTCATGGCGCTGATGATTATTTGACAGCTTCTGATAAAGCTTCTGATCCAACTTTGAAAGCTTTCTTGTTGAAGAAATATGAGAGCTATGATAAATACAATAAGACCTTTCCTGCAATTTGGCATGTGAAAGATGCGAATGGAATTGTTCCAAGTGATGTTTGCAAAAATTATTCAGAATTTGAAAGCGAAGTAATAACAGCTGAAGATGCTATTTATGCTTTAATTGTGATGCTACCATGTGAATACTTATGGGCCTGGATTGGAGGTCAGCTGAGTCCAGCTTCAAAAGGTAATCTTTATGCACCCTGGATTAATGGAAATAATGATCCCTCTGGAGCTTATGCTATGGGCAATTTTATTGATGAATATCAAAAGGCATATTCAATTGATGAAAACCTTGCAATGAAGAATTATACTAAAGCAATGAATTATGAGCTTCAGAATTTTGCTGTAGCTACTGATTGAGTTGAATTTTTCTTACAAAATATTAGGCTTCTTCTTCAATGGACTGTCTATAATTGTCTTATCATGCTGTTTCTTAGGTGTATCCTTATGTGAATGATCTGGCTTTTTATCCCTTGGTCCTCTAAGATGAATAACAAGTCCATTAAGGAAATTTCTCAATATCTGATCTCCACATTCCACATATTTTGGATGGTCCTCTTTTCTAAAAAATGCACCTAATTCACTTTTCGTAGTATTAAAGTCTACTAGCTTAAGTATTTCGACTATTTGATCATCTCTGAGTTTGAGTGCAACTCTTAGTTTCTTTAAAATATCGTTGTTTGTTAATCCCATAACGTGAATTTAAATGCCAAGTTATATAATTAATAATTATCTGTAAAGAATTAAATACATTTGTGTAAAACCAATTGCTCTTTTCAACAATTATAAAATAATTTCTACCAAGGAATTAATTTATAGAATAAAGATTCAACATATAGGAAGTCGAGATCTGGCGGCTATTGTGTATTCACTGATCTATGCAATTAACAAAATTCATATTTGTGCATAGGTGGTATTTAATCTCTTGGGGTTTAATACCCCGATGCTTGCATCGAAAGTAACTTTAACTGAATCCTTTGTGCGTGTGATATGTGTGCATTTCGGATTGTCTTTTCTATTTTGTTGGCATTTTAGATTGGACTAAATCTGAATAAAAGAGGCATAGCCATGACTGGGAGACTGACCGATCTCGAAGAGTGGCGACGATAGTCGACAAGGAAAGGAACGCGTAAGCGGAGGGCTGCCTAAAGGGGCAATAGTTCCTGCACGTTGCTAACGCATTCCTTCACTTGAAGTAATGTCGTACTTAACTCAATTGCCTTGAGACTGTTCAGTCACAAGGCGAAAGCTAGATTGAAATAAAAATTATCAAATTAACAATAAAACGTCATTATGAAATGTACATAGTGATACCTCGTATGCTTGCATCGAGGTAGTTCATTCATGCACATTTTGTCTATTATAAAAAAGGAAGAAAATATTTTTATTTTCTTCCTTTTTTGAGAAATGAATTGAATCTAGAAGCAATCTATATTGACTTTCCTGATTCAAAACTTTTGATCGCAGATTCCAGGTTGTTTTTATTTAATTCATCAGGAGCATTTTCATATGCAATTTTTGCATATTTCAATGCTTTCTTCAAATCTCCTTTTGCTGAATACCCACGCATCAATCCTACATTCGTTGGCCAAGTTCCGTTATTACGATCATGGTTCTTTTGAAAAACTTTCAAAGCTTCGTCTACTTTTTGCTTACCTAATAGTTGACGTCCATAACCATGTAACTCAAAAGCAGTCCCTATTTCAATAGCCTTCGTCATTACTTCCTTAGCTTCTAAAGATTTGTCAAGGATAGTCAAAAGACCTGCTTTAGTTGACATAGTGTTGAATGTTGCTGATCCACCAAGATTAGGGTTTTCAGCACGATTGATCCACTTCAAAGCTTGTTCATGATTCACATCATTGGTCAAACACCAACGTGCAGCAGCAGTAAGGCTTTGAGAGTTAAATCCAATTCCTCCTGTCATTTGATCTTTTATAGAAGCCAAAGTTGAAGAGTTAACATCCATTTCAATAGTAAATGGTATCCTCCAATGTTCCCATTCCATTGCTATTTCAATACTGTTTGGTGTTTGATTACTAAACGTATATTCCAGTCGTTCTTTACTTGCAACAATATCTGTTTCTTGAGTAGCTGAGACTCGCATAACATCCATTGATTCATTATAAAAATAACTTCCCCAGGCATTTACATTTTTATTGAATATCAGAACACAATTATCTTCCGCTAACTGGATAAAAAATGCATATTTACCCGCCTTTAGTAATTCTCCATTTACAGTAACATCTGTAGAAAACGTAATTGTAGTACATTCATCAGCACCTGCTCTCCAAGGTGATTCTACATCAGAACCAAATCCCAATACATTCATCCCAAATGGCGCTATATTCGTTCCAAATATCTTTCCTTCCCTTCCCTTTACTCCAGGTGCATTCCATTTTACTGCTATATCAGTTGTTCCTATAGTACGACCTGCTTCACATTTGTAATTGGTATTCGTATTTGGTATGGCCAGACCTTGGCTATCCATAGTCACGCTTCCCAACACGAAGCTGAAAATGAAATAAAATGTCAAACGTTTCATGTATTAATAAATTTAAATAGTTAGAAAAAGTAGTTTTTGAGAATATGTAGATGAGCGACCTTAAGTATAACGTAATAGTAATACGATATGTTGATAAAAAGATCATCTGTATTTATACTACCTAAAACTCAATGATAATTCTGATATTTGTGACTTTAATAGTTGTATTTTTATTCCAATACATTTCGAAAAACACCTTTATAACTGAAATATAAGATAATCGATTTCAGCAAAGTTTAATTATGAAACAGATGATAATAGATTCAATTAAATCTCTTTTTGAAAGAGACTTGAAAAAACTTAAAAAGGAAATAGGTCTATATTCTACAGAAGCGAACCTTTGGATTATTGACAAAGAGATTGCAAATTCGGGTGGGAATTTATGCTTTCATTTGATTGGTAACCTGAATCATTTTATTGGTGCTCAACTGGGTGGTACTGGTTTTCTGAGGCAAAGAGAATTAGAATTTTCATCTAAAAATATTCCAAGAGAACAATTGATAGTAGAGATTGATAAAACCATAGTAGTTATTCAAAGTGCATTAGATGGATTAACTGATGATGATCTTAAAAGTCAATATCCAATACTTGTATTCAGCCATAAAATGACGGTCGGCTATTTCCTTATCCACTTGACTACTCATTTGAGTTATCATTTAGGTCAGATCAATTATCACAGGAGACTATTAGATGTTTGACTAATTGCTTAGCCAAATGGTATAAAGTTGGAGGATTTCGAAGAGAGCTCAGGTTAAATTTCTCTCGATTTAGAACTAAAAATCGAGGCAAAAGTCTCTGATTTGTTGCCGAAGAAAGCTATCAGAATCGTCAAATGTTCAAAACGAGATGCCTTATTTCCATCGTTTTTCATCGTTTGTAGAAAAAATGTCTTAAAAAACTATTAAGATTTCGACTTTGCAGGCATTTGTGGACCTAAAGATTAATAACAATTTTAGATTTGCAGGAAATTAAATAATAAATTAATTCATAGGAACTTAAATAGGTATTAAGTTCTATCATACCAATCTTAATCATTATGAAAAAAAATCTTCTTTTTGTAGTTTTTGCGTTTATAGGATTTTGCCTGAATGCTCAAATGAACAAAATTGACTTTGAGGAATATACCCTTGACAATGGATTGCATGTAATCCTTCATCAAGATAAATCCACACCTATAGTAGCTGTATCTGTAATGTACCATGTAGGGTCTAAAAATGAAAAGCCAGATAGAACTGGATTCGCTCACTTTTTTGAACACTTATTATTTGAGGGCTCTGAAAATATTGCCAGAGGAGAATATGATAAGTATATCGAGAAAGCTGGAGGAACATTAAATGCCAACACAACTTACGATCGTACTTTCTACTTTGAAATCTTACCTTCTAATCAGTTGGAACTTGGATTGTGGCTTGAATCAGAAAGAATGCTTCATGCTAAAGTTGAAAATGAAGGTGTAGAGACTCAAAGAGAAGTCGTAAAAGAAGAAAGAAGACAAAGAATCGATAACCAGCCATATGGTTCTATACTTCAGGAATCACTGTCTAGAGCATACAAAGTACACCCATACCAGTGGCCAGTAATTGGTTATATGGAACACTTGAATGCTGCTCAGGAGATCGATTACAAAAATTTCTACAATAATTTTTATACTCCGAATAATGCTATCCTTTCTATAGCTGGAGATATTGATATAGTAGAAGCGAAGAAATACATTGCTAAATATTTCGGAGCGATTCCTGTAAAGAATAAGACCATTTATAGACCTAAAGTTGTAGAGCCAGAAATGACTGGAGAAATCAGAGATACTATTTATGATAATATCCAATTGCCAGCAGCTGTGATGACATATAGAATTCCTGCACAAGGAACGGATGATTACTATGCAGTATCTATGTTGGGTACACTCTTATCTCAAGGGCAATCTTCACGTCTGTACAGAGCACTTGTTGATGAACAACAAAAAGCTGTTTTTGTAGGTAATTTCCCTCTTGGATTAGAAGATCCTGGAGTAGCTATTGCTTTTGGAATTGCTAATATGGGAGTAAGTATCCTAGAAGTTGAACAATCTATCAATGCAGAAATAGAGAGAGTACATAATGAATTGATCTCAGATAAGGAATTTCAGAAATTGAGAAATCAGACTGAGAATGATTTTATCAGTGGTAATTCTAGAATTGCAGGGATTGCAGAAAGTCTGGCTAATTATAAGATGTATTTTGGTGATACTAATTTGATCAACACTGAATTGGACAAATATTTAGCTGTGACTAAAGAAGATATCCAAAGAGTAGCTAAGAAGTACTACAATATCAATAATAGAGTGACTTTACATTATTTGCCAAAACCTGTAAATCCTTAATCGGTATTTAGATCAAATAATATTTATCAATTAGGACCAACAATAAATAAATAAAATGCAAAAATATTCAATATACATATTGTTCCTCGGACTTCTATTTGCACAATGTAGCAAGAAGACAACAGAAGTAATGACGGACACAAAAGAAACAGTCAAGACATCTGCAACCAATGCTTTGGCTTGGAGATCAAGTGCTCCAGGTGCTGGACCAGCTAGAGAAATCAAACTAGGAGATTATACTTCTTTTGATTTGGCTAATGGTTTGAAAGTAATCGTTGTCGAAAATCATAAGATACCAAGAGTCTCTTATCAATTGTCATTAAATAATGATCCAATCGTAGAAGGTGATCAAGCGGGTTATGTATCAATGGCTGGTAATTTGATGAGCACAGGTACCAAAAATAAATCAAAGGCTGAGATTGATGAGGCTATTGATTTCATAGGTGCGAGTCTAAATACGACAGGTAGTGGTGTATTCTCAAGTTCACTTAAGAAGCATTCAGGTAAATTATTGGAGATAATGACAGATGTCTTATATAATCCGTCATTCCCTGAAGAAGAGTTCAAAAAAATGAAGACTCAAACTTTATCAGGACTTGCTAATGTGAAAACTAATCCGGATGCAATGGCTGGTAATGTTGCTTCTGTTTTGAACTATGGTAAAGATCATCCTTATGGTGAAGTTCAAAACGAATCTCATGTAAAAAATATGACACTCGATAAATGTAAGTCATATTATAATGATTACTTCAAGCCAAATAATGCTTACCTCGTAATCGTGGGAGATGTAACTCCAGCTGAAGCTAAAGCTGATGCAGAAAAGTACTTTGGATCTTGGAAATCAGGTGAAGTTCCAATGAATACATACAAGGCTCCAGTATCTCCAACAGGAAGACAAGTTGCCTTTGTGAATAAAGATGGTGCAGTTCAGTCTGTAATTAGAATAACATATCCTATTGATCTTAAACCGGGTGCTGATGATTTGGTAAAGGCTAGAGTTATGAATAATATTTTAGGTGGAGGTATTTTCTCTGGCAGATTGATGCAAAACCTTAGAGAAGATAAGGCTTATACTTATGGTGCAAGATCTTCTATGGCTTCTGACGAATTGGTGGGTAATTTTAGAGCTTTCGCAAGTGTTAGAAATGCAGTTACGGATAGCTCTGTGATTGAATTTCTTTATGAGATGACGAGATTGAGAGATGAACCAGTAAGCAGTGATGATTTACAATTGGTCAAAAATTCAATGGCAGGTAGTTTTGCAAGATCTTTGGAGTCACCACAGACCATTGCAAGATTCGCAAGAAATACGTACAGATTCAATTTGCCAAAGGATTACTACCAAACTTACCTACAGAGATTGGAAACAGTAACTGTTGCAGATGTATCAGCAATGGCTAAGAAATACATTCGACCTGACAATGCTTATATCGTAGTAGCAGGATCAAAAGATGAAGTAGCTGAGAATTTAAAGCAATTTGATTCAGATGGAGAGATTGATTTTTACGATGCTTTTGGTAATAAAAAAGAGAAACAAGAAGGAGCGCTTCCTGCAGGACTTGACGGTAAAAAACTGGTAACAGATTACTTAACTGCACTTGGCGGTATGGATAAGTTGAAATCTGTGAAGAATGTTGTGATTAAAATGTCAATGGCATTGATGGGTCAGGCTGCTACAATGGAAATGGGGCAAAAGGATAATAAAATGTTTTATATGGAGATGGCAATGGGAGGGGCTGTTATTCAGGAGCAAAGATATGACGGTGTGAAAGCTAAAATAGGAGGAATGGGACAAAACCAAATTTTAACAGAAGGACCTCAATTTGAAAAATTGAAAGAGCAAGCTGTTACTTTTGGGCAAGTGCGGTATTTAACAGAAGATTTTGAGATGAACATCAAAGGTATCGAAGATGTAGAAGGTGAAAAAGCATATAAAGTTGAAGTTGTGAAACCAAGCGGTGACAAGAGCTACGAGTTTTATAGTGTGAATTCTAACCTTATAATTAGAAGCTCCTCAACTGAGACTGGACCAGATGGAAAGCCTCATACACTCATTTCTGATTTTAAGGATTACAAGGCTGTGAATGGTGTAATGTTTCCACACACGATTGTCATCAATGGTGTTATGCCAGTTCCATTAGAAATGAAAGTTGACAGTTATGAAGTAAATGGCGTTATTCCAGCCGAGAAATTTAAGACGGATTAATAGTTAGTTATTTTTAAAAATAATACAAAGAGGCTGTAGCGGATGTTACAGCCTCTTTTTTTATGCAAGGAATCAAAGGATATTTTGATAATAATCTGAAATGTCAAAGGGGTGTTTAAAATAAATAATAAGTATAGGACTAAAAATATGTCACAGAATGGAAGTTTTTTCTTTACTAAGGTAGATTTTGATTTGAAAGCTTTGAAGTTGATATTCAATCAGGATCTAATAAAATAGCAAGCTGTATTATGTTTAGAGAAATTATTGTTCGACAACTCTTTGTGAATAAGGTAGGACATAACTTAATAAACTAAATATGAATAAGATAAAATCAATTCTATTTTTTGGAATTCTATTGTTAATTGTGGGTTGTTACGATGAATCAGAGGAATTAATTCAAGAAGAACAGAATTCAGCAATTGAGAAAAGACAACAATGGCATCCAGATAAGGTTATAGATAATTGCGATGCTGCGGAATTTGTTATCTATGTTGATCCATGCTTTTTACTACCTGCTAATGCTGACTTTTGGCAAGCACTTCAAGATGCCATAGATAATTATAATAATGTTCCCAATACTTCAATTAATATGAGACTTGTTTTTGATAACACAGATCCAACAATAGATTATGATATCCTTTGTGTTCCTGGATTAACAGATGGAGCTGGAGGATTATTGGTTGGAACAATTGAAAATGGAGATATAGAAATAAATACCACCATACCCGCTACTGCCACATGTCCTGTTAATCTCTGTTTCCATACCAATACAATTATGCACGAAGTTGGTCATTTGCTGGGAGTTGCTCACTCAAATATTTCTAGTGAGGGTGTACTTGTTCCTGGAACATCTGTGACGACTAATTCTATCTTTGTTACTCAAGATTGCAATTCTGGAATTTGCGAATTTTCAGCAGACGATATCGCTACTTTACAATTTCTTTACCCTTGTGATTGCCCACCCGAATTGACAGGTGATTTAGATTTATGCGTTGGCGAAACATCTACATATTGCATCGCTCAAGCACATGATATTGATATTCAATGGACTTCACCGATAAGTTCAACTGCTAACTGTATAACATTCAAAGCGACTTTAGCCGCAAGTTCCGTATTAATATCAGCCATTGTAGATGATAATGGGTGTGAATATGAAATCAACGATGTTATCAATATACATGAAGATGAAGAGTGCTCCCCACCAGTACTTCCTTTGGATTTTTCTGAAATTTGCGTAGGAGAGGTTACATCTACTTGTTTTGACTTTGGGGATTGTCATGAATTTATAAATATTGAATCTTCAAGTAGCAAATTGTTAGTAGACAAAAATGGTTCTGAAGTCTGCATAAATTACATATGGAATAAACCTACAACTGTCCAATTAGAAGTTACCTTTAAAACTTGGTGTAGGGAAAGTGAAACAGTATTCTGGACAATTGACATTGTTAAATGTGGAGAGGATGAAGTAGTTATTATAAATCCACCAGTCGATGATGATCCACCTAATCCGAATGCTGATGATTGCAGTGATTTTGATAATCCATGTCCTTGTGAAACTGAGACAGATTGTCCTCCAGGATGGAAATGTATAGGTGGAGGTAACAATAAAATTTGTATAGATATATAACTATGATTAGCCATTTAAAAATATAAAGATGCAAGAGGGAATGTTTTTAACTCTTGCATCTTATTTGATACATTCCAGCGGAGAAATTCATTACGAATTAATATAAAGTTACTTTAAAAATATTTTAAGGTTGCAATGAATTTTGCAGCCTCTTTTTTTAGTGCGATTATGAAACCCAAATTTCTCAAATAGACATAAGTAATGACAGTAAATGAGAAATGACTTGTCACAAAATGAATGATTTTTCTTTACAACAGTAGATTCTGATTTGAAAGCTTTGAATTGGGTGTTCAATCAGTGTTGGAGAATAGCTAGCTGTTTAAATTTTAGAGAAATTATTGTTCGACAACTCTTTAAAAATAAGGTAGGATATAACTTTAGAACTTAATTATTGAAAATGAAAAAGATAAGAATAATATTATTTTTAGGTACACTATTATTTATTGTAGGATGTTCCGATAATGTAGAAGAAACAATTCAAGAAGAACAGGGATTGGATATTGAGAAAAGACAGTTGATTCATGTTAATGGTCCGGGATGGCTGCCTTGCGAAGCAGCAGAATTAAAAATATTTATCCCTCCATGCTTGACCAGCGAGAGTGAAGCTGTTTGGAATGCTGCAATTTTAGATGCCTTAGACCTTTATAACAATGCACCAAATGTTGGAATTAATTTCGAGATTACCACTGAATTTACCGAGGCAGATATCAGATTTATTTGTAATCCAAAGAACCGTTGTTACGGTGGAGAGGTTGATGAGGATTTTGTAAATACGGGCATGTCAGAAACAATTCGCTTAAATACTGCATTAGATTTGGCGAATTGTGACTGCGAACCAGGTGGGTTAGATGTTTGTTCTGCCACTCATGTTGTAATACATGAATTGGCCCATTCATTAGGTTTCTTTCACAATAATTCCACTAACCCCAACACCGTTCTTATTGAAGGAACACCAGATAACGATGACCCTAATTCTATTATTAATGGAGGAGATATTTTAGATTGGTGTAATATGCCTTGTGAGTTTTCTGAATTTGACCTTATAGCATTACAAGCAATTTATCCACCATTCACTGAAGTTTGTGCCCCTCCATCTCAACCACCGTTTAACTTTACACCAATTTGTGTTGGTGATTTTCAATCTATTTGTCATGATTTTGGGAGCCTTGAGTGCCTTGAAACTATAGTAATCGTATCTTCTGATAAAAAAATGACTGTCATTATTGAAGGTACAGAAGTATGCCTAAATTATATCTGGACAAAACCAACTACTGTAGAGTTAAAAGTAACTTTCATCAATGGATGTGGAGATGCTGAAACAGCTTTTTGGGATATTGATATTATTAATTGTGAGGAGCCTGATGTTGTAGATCCACCAGACGACGATGATGACCCAGCTAATGATTGCAGTAATTTTGACAATCCATGCCCCTGTGATACTGTAGCGGACTGCCCACCGGGTTGGAAATGCATTGGCGGCGGAGGAAATAAAATCTGCATACAAATTTAGAATAATCAATTCTATAACGAATTACTTTAAATAAGAAAATACAAGAGAGAAGGGTGCATTTCAAATTGACGCATTTTACTATTTGATATTCAAAAGGAAATTTAAGAAGTCAACATCATAAGGCGATTTAGCGGTTCTGCGATTTAGCGATTCTGCAAAAAGTAAATTAGGACAATTTAAAATAGAATTATTAAAACGTAATTTTGAAATGCACCCAGAGAGAAGAGAGAATTGATAGCTCTCTTGTATTTTTTTTTGTTATTGATTAATTGACTTTGCTTTGACGATTGGACTTGAATTTTATTTTAGTGAAATATCTATTTTTCTCTAGATGTGTTTCAATTCATTAGATTACATAATAGATTTACAATTTCCTTAGCGAACTTCGCGTAACCTTAGTGCTCTACGTTGCGGTAAAAAAAAATAGTCCTACAATAATTTGAAACCCTTCGGCTTTTTTTACCACGGTGGTCAGACAGGTTTTCACAACGGTCACAATCTTAGGCGTTTTTAGTTTCTTTTGTTTATTCTATAACTGATACCCAACTTTCAAAAATACAGATCTCGGATTTATAGGAAATACAACAAATGAAGCATCTGGATTCTCAGCAATATACTCTGCAGTTGCCGCATTAGAATTACTTCCAAATTCATTAGGTCCAAAGAAATTCATTAATCCTTTAGAATTTAGAATATTGTTAGCGATAAGAGTCACGTTAATGGAGTTGCTTATTTGATACCCAATTCCAGCATTTACAGTCGAGAATCCAGGCAATTGAAATGCATTAGATACATTACCCTGTCGCTCTCCCATGTAGCGCCAAGTAGCAAACATGTTAAATTTGTCTACAGAATAGATTGGACTAAGTTCAAGCATCAAAGATGGATTATGAGGTATTTTTTTTCCTGAGAAATCAGAAATTGTATCATCATCTGGGTCGACAGTGTCTGCCGCATTGTAGATATTGAATCTGGTGGCTTTAGGATTTTGAAGTGTAGCTTTCAGGTTAAGATCAAAATTCCGCGAAAGTGTAACATTTCCTTCTATTTCTATACCAATAGTTGTAGTCTTATTAAGCTGGATTGGGGTGAAGAAGATACTACCATCTCCTTGATCAAGTACAAATTCAGAAAAAGCTATATTATCCAATTGACTATAAAAAGCAGTAGTGAATAAGCTGAATTTTGGAGAGATGACTTTCAATCCTAATTCGCCCTGAAAAATATCTTGTTCTGTACCCGCTTTATCTATTGGAAGCCCATTAAAATTATTGAAGTAATAATTCATCTCTGGTGCTTTATGGCCATTGGATGCTCTACCGAAGACTGCGATATCTTCTGTCAATAAATAATTTATTCCTATTGACCATGACAGATAATCATAACTAAAATCAAATGCATCTTTTTGAGTCGCAATTAATGTAGAGTTGTCATAGGCAGTTGTCTCATCTGCATCTATTCCACCAGGAGCAAAACTTGGAGAACTTCTGTCTTTATCTCCTTTGTGATTCGCTTTATCAAAACGAACGCCCGCATCAATGTTCATCTTATCTCCAATCTGAATATTGTCATTTAGGAAAAAAGCAAATTGGTTAATCTTTGCTGTTCCATGATTATATAGGAGCCCACCATAATTTGAAATACCAGTATTATCTGATAATTCTATAACAGGAGATCCCTCGTTTTCTAATGTCACATATAATGCTCTAGGATTATTTTCATAAGTAGCATAAGCGAAACTTGCTGAAGTGAAAGATTCTATATCAGAATGAGCTAAATAGACACCTCCTGTAAGATCGTGGTTATTTATTTGTTTTGAGATGGTCAATTCTTCCATATATTCTGTAGCGTCATCGACTTTTTTCCATGGCGCAATACCTAATAAAGCATCATTTGGTAGGCTTCCTTCGAGATATTCAAAAGATGGTGGCAAGCCTTCAAATGGTCCAAGGATCCCAAAATTGTTGACCCTCGCCACTATTTCATTTGACCTAGCATCTCTAAATACAACATTTCCCAAAGGGATGTTTTGGAATGTTGGGTCACCACCATTTAATAAATAAGGTAAAAAACCTTCTAGACCCAATGGTTGATTGCCAAGAGTTGAATTCCAATCACTTCTCTTGTCGCTTACCTTAAAATTTGAATTGAGGACCCATCCATTGAAATCATGAGATATCTGAAGCCCTAATGCAAAGTCTTTTGTTTGTATTCCATTGTCTGTATCATAGTCATAAGTTGCGCTCGGATCTCTAACTAACTTTCTCCCATCAGAAATCTTTGTGGATATTTTTGGAAGAATAATAGCTGAAGTATTAAAGTCAAATCCAAATGCAGCTTCAGGGTCTGACCAATTTTTAGCTGCTACTCCTTGATATCTATTGACTTTATCGTTCAGATATTTTCCGTATATTTTGATAAATCCATTTTTCATCCTCTTCGAAATGTTAGCTTTTAGTTGACCACCTTTTTCCCAGTTGACATCTGTATTTCTTGCACCTTGATCATATCTGTAAAACCCTCCAATGTTATAATTTAAGCCATTGTCTGAAATTGGACCACCAACATTAACATCATAACGACCCAACATATTATTTTCACCTTGTAATCCTCCAGTGACCAACATTTCAGCACCAAATTGATTGCTTCCTGTTTTAGAAATGAAATTGAATATTCCACCAGGAGCATTTGTGCTCGTAATCATAGCTGAGCCACCTCGAACTGCTTCTAACCTTCGCGTAGTCAAATCTGCTCTGTGAAAGAGATCAGGGCCATAAAACGTCGTGTGGTAATTGGTGACGGGAAGACCATCTTCTTGCAAGGACATATAGTACCATCCTATATCTTCCTCAGCTGAAGACGATATTCCTCTTGAATATACTTTAGTGAAAACGGATCCAGCCGAAGCATCTACAAATGTACCAGTGACATTCCCAAGTAATTCTGCAGTTCCTAAGGCTGCACTATTTCTAATATTCTTTTCAGACAGGGTAGAGCTGGCTATTGATGTTGCCAATCTAGATTTTTCATTAAATGTACCCGTTACAATTACACTTCCCAATTCTAGTGGGTCTGGTGTCATTTGTAAATCTAAACTATATGGAGAATTTCCAACTATAATCTGTTTATTAATTGTCTTCAATCCTATATATGAAATCATGACTTCATACGTTCCAGGTTCCTTAATTGTCAGTTCATATTTACCGCCTTCATCACTTTGTGTACCGACATTCAGTTTTTCAATATAGATGCTTGTTCCATTTAGAGGATTACTCGCCTCATCAGTGATTATTCCAGAAATGACAATTTGACCTATTAAAGTACTTGAAATAAACAGTATTGAAGAAATGAGGATAGCTTTTTGGAAGGTCTTAATCATCTTTTATATGTAATCTATTTTAAAAATAATTTGCGTCAATATATGAAGAATCTTTGCAAAAGTATCAAGTATAAACACCTTAAGATATTTTATACTGAAATTGAATTAAATGACGATTAATGATTGTGAAACTGAAAAACTGAATTATTTATGATTGTGTAAATCCTTTTGTATTATTGATCTTGAAATATTCTTTGCCTAGCATTACCCTAAAGCACTATGTTTAAGTATCATCTATTAACCACCCTAATATTTTTCGTATTCATAGTAAGTGGATTTGCAAAACAATATGACTCTGCTATTTATATTAATCCCAATATCATTGGTGAAAAAGATATTTCTGTATTCGATACTGTAACGTTTACAGGATGGACCTATCAGGAAATTTTTGATAGAAGAAAAATGGAATATTCATATGAAGATGTTGCTGCCTATCAAGTTCAATGGGATAATGGAAATGGCATTGAAATCCAAGTCCATAAAGAGTTATTCGAGCATACAAATTCAGAGAAGATACTGAGTGATTATGTGATTCCTTTTGCGTATAGAGTAGGTCAGCTACCTAGATTTATCTTAGATGGGATCAAAAGGGTAGTGCTGCTAAAGGGAGATGAAAGATGGAGCGCAGCTTTAGGGTCAATTTACATTCATGTAGATGATGAGGACAGTATTAATTCAGGCTATGTTGAGGAAGTACTGATTCATGAAGGTGGACATGCAGCTTTAGATGAGAAGGTAAGTAATTCTTTGGAATGGAAAGAGGCTCAACTAAAGGACAGCATATTTATAAGTAAATATGCTGCAGAGAATCATGATGAAGATCTTACTGAAAGCCTCATAGCTTGGATAGCTGTCAAGTATAGAAACAGGAGGATATCTACATCAGATTCTTTAAATATTGTAGAGTCCATACCTTTTAGATTGGCATATCTAGATAGTTTGAAATTAGATATGTATCCCTTTGATGAACCCCATGAATTTGATCATTTATATGAGGTAAATAGAAATCAAGATCAATATGATGATTTAGAAGGGGCAATGACTTTTGATGAGTTTTTATTTAGGGCATTTTTAGTTTTTGCTGCAGTTATATTGTTTTTATTATTTCGATATAGGATTCGGAAAAATAGGTATTGATATGTTTCTACTTATATCATCAATAAATGAAAATGAGTCATCCCAGAAAATACCTAAAATTTATGATCTCTGGTAGAAATAGATGGATCCACCTTTATTTCTTCAACTTCAACTTCTACTTTTTGTAAATTGTCAAGATCTGGTTGCCCAGCATCAATCCATGCAGAATACCATACACTTCCAATAGATAAAATGGCATCTTGCATTCGCTCCTCTACCATTCCATTCAATCTTTCATGGTATTCTAATGCAAACTCTGGACATTGTGTTTTTATGGTACGATCTAATCTATCTGCAAAACACATTTGTTGGTCTTCAGGGAAAGATTGGGTTAGCTCTTTTTCAATAACCAAAACATCTTCTAATAGGTCATGACTTTCTTTGACCATTTTCCAAAAGTAGGTGAGAGGTTTGTCAACTTTTTCTGCTTTCCCCACTAAAAAACTATAGGAATCATCCGCATATAACTCAGGCAACCTAGACTCCCAGAAGGCATGAATCCCAACTTGATCTGTCAATTGCCCATTGTAGTTTTTTGTAGTATGAAGAGGGACATGAGCATCACCTATGTAATGACCGAATTCGGCCGATAGTCTTAATATCCGCTCCAAATCCTGATTCTCAAATGCCTTCACCAACCAATAGTACATCCTATTCATATGATAGGGTAGAATGCCTTCTTTTGAAAACTTGTCTTCAATCACCAGATCACTTTTAAAAGTAAATCCTGGGATAATTTTGGCTAAATCTTTGTTTTTGATTGTCCACAAGCCATCATAATAATTAGGCATTAAAGAATCTCTAAAGAAAGCTCTCAGCGTGTCAGTTGAGCAAGATTTTGTAATATCCGTTGTTTTGAATTCGACACTATCTCTAGTATAAATCACTTCTACCGCTCCTTTATCCGATCCATTAGCCAACGAATATTTAGAATATTTAATCAGTGCATCCTCAAAGATTCGCGGAACATCATAAAATGGATTGTCACCCCAGGCATCTATATCAATGTAATGCCTCACAGCCTCATGTTTCGAAGCATACCTCCTTTTATCGGGGTCAATTGAGTGCTCAGTAATAAACTCAATGTTATGCTTATAAAACTGGATCATCTCTGGCGGCAATGTGAATACTGCCATCCGATTGATCTTTCGATGCCCAAAAAATCCCCAATCCGGAGCAGACATAAAGGAGGAGGAAAATAGAAAGATTGTAAAGATTGTAAAGATTGAAGAGATTGAAGAGATTGGAGAGATTGAAGAGATTGAAGAGATTGAAGAGATTGAAGAGATTGGAGAGATTGAAGAGATTGGAGAGATTGAAGAGATTGGAGAGATTGGAGAGATTGGAGAGATTGGAGAGATTGGAGAGATTGAAGAGATTGAAGAGATTGAAGAGATTGAAGAGATTGGAGAGATTGGAGAGATTGAAGAGATTGACAATGATTTAATTCTAGAATTAATCTTTCCAATCTTTTCAGTTAGCATTTTTTCCAATCTTTTATTTTCCATTATCTTAAATTTTCACTTTTCACTTTTCAATCTCTCCAATTAACAATCTTTCCAATTAACAATCTCTCCAATTAACAATCTCTCCAATTAACAATCTCTCCAATTAACAATCTCTCCAATTAACAATCTCTCCAATTAACAATCTCTCCAATTAACAATCTTTCCAATTAACAATCTCTCCAATTAACGATCTCTCCAATTAACAATCTCTCCAATTAACAATCTCTCCAATTAACAATCTCTCCAATTAACAATCTTTCCAATTAACAATCTCTCCAATCTTTAACCTCTCTACCCCTCTTTACATCGCCAAGATCTCTGCCATTTTCACAAGATCCTTATTCAGTTTTTTCTGCTTAGTGATCGCATCTTCAAATGAGGTATATGATATTTCATCATTAATCACTCCTAAAGCTACACCAGATTTTCCTTCTAGAAGCGCGTTTACAGCAGCAAATCCTAGTCTTGCAGACAAAACTCTATCCAAGCACGATGGCGAACCGCCTCTTTGCAAGTGTCCAATAATAGTGACTTTTGTGTCGTATTCTGGATTGAGTTTTTTGATCTTTTCAGCAATTTCCATAGCATTACCATTCTTATTTCCTTCTGCAACGATTACTAAATTGAAAAGCTTTTTGCGCTTTGCTGATTTGGTCAACAATCCAGATAGTTTTTCTATAGAGTCTTCTATTTCAGGCAGGAAGATTGAACTTGCACCGCTACCTATGCCAGTATGTAGTGCAATATACCCAGAATGTCTTCCCATGACTTCTATAAAAAACAATCGATTATGACTGTCTGCAGTATCCCTTATTTTATCGACTGCTTCTATCGCAGTATTAATGGCAGTATCAAAACCAATGGTGTAGTCCGTACCATAAATATCATTGTCAATCGTGCCTGGCAAGCCAACGAATGGTATATCATATTCCTCCATGAAAACTTTGGCACCAGTATAAGTACCATTACCACCTATAGCTACACAAGCATCTATATCATGAGCCATCAGAGAATCATACGCTTGTTTTCGACCTTCTGGTGTCCTGAATGCTTCACTTCTTGCTGTTTTCAAAATTGTTCCTCCTCGGTGCATAATATTACCAACATCTCTCCGCTCCAAGCGTTTGATATTGCCATTTATCATTCCATCATAACCTCGCAATATTCCAAAAACATGGAGGTCATGGTAACCAGCAGTCCTTACCACTGATCTTACTGCTGCATTCATTCCCGGTGCATCACCTCCAGAAGTAAATACGGCGATTCTCTTAATCTCTTTCGACATTTCTCTTTCTTATTTATAATAATCAACAAGTCCATCTATAGGTTTTTGAATTATTGATGAGCATTGTAGACCGTTGTATTGTAATATATCTCTTATAACATCGGCGTAAAAGTACGCTATCGATCCAACAAAATGTAAATCATATTGAAGATATTCTGAATATTGTTTGATTCTGATATCAATGAATTCTTGAAACAATGGAAATAAGAAGCTTTTACGCCATTCTTTGTTTTCTGTTTCATTTAAGAATCTTGCATAATTAGCTAGGTATGCAGTTGGGTTATCTCCTTTATAAATCTGTTCTACCACATCACTTTTGCTGATTTTAAACCTTTGTTCAAATTCATCCCTGACATCTTCTGGGAGTTTTTTATAAAAGTATGCCTTGATCAGTTCACCACCAATTTTACTTCCACCACCTTCATTGCTGAGAGCGAATCCAAGAGCTGGAATATTAGCTTTTATTTCATTACCATCATATACACATGAATTACTTCCTGTACCAAGAATACTTATAATTCCTGCTTTATCTCTAGCCACAGCCTTTGCTGCTCCTAACATGTCACTCTCGATTGTGAAATTTTCTGTTTGTTTGAAATATATATCAAGCCAGTCTCTTATTATTAGTCTTGTTTTATCGTCAATTACACCGGCTCCGAAATAGTGAATTTCAGAAATAGTATTCGAATGTTTTAGTAGATCTGCACATTCCTGATTTAAATCAAATAAATTTTCATTTGCTGCTGGATTTATGCCTAGAGTTGTGAATTTTAGATTTTGACTTGCAGTAATGATTACCCAATCTGTTTTTGTAGAGCCGCTTTCTATTATAAGTTTGTTTTTCACTAATAAGATTAATTGAGATTTAATGAATTGCATTTCACAATTACAATTTTTGAAAGAATGTATGATAATTATTATTTCAAACAATCTTTCGCCTCGCCGGCTGGGCTTTCATTTTTTTCTTGATAAAAAAGCGAAACAAACCTGCCTTCCGGCAGGCAGGAAAATCAAGACTGGCTAATACCTACCCTGCATTGAGACTGAACGATCTCAATGCAATTGAGTGAAGTACGACAGTGCTTCAAGTGAAGGAATGCGTTAGCAACGTGCAAATATGATATTGCCTCTTTTGCCTCCCATCGCTTACGCGTTCCTTCACTTAGCAGCTATCGTATGTCCACCCACCGCTAACGCGTTCCTTCTCTTAGCAGCTATCGCTGCTACATCTTCGATGATCGTTCAGTCATATCTTCGATGATCGTTCAGTCATATCTTCGATGATCGTTCAGTCATATCTTTGATGATCGTTCAGTCATATCTTCGATGATCAGTCAGTCCCCCACATGCCCAGTCAAGGGTATGCTTTTAAGATTTCGGGTGATTTGACATTTAATAATTTTATAAATACATTTATTCTTTACAATTCAATAAAAGACAAATCATCAATGTAGCGCAGCTCTAATTTCAAGATTATTCAATACTTCTGCTTCTTGCTCAACCCACCATGCAAGTCGATCATAAGTCTCTTTTTCGGAGAAATAGTTGAGTGCCATTTTAACAAATAGATGACCATGTTTTGCCTCACTTGCCCAAAGGATTTTGTAGAATCGATGCATCTCTTGATCTTTTTGAGCTTCTGAGATCATTCGAAACCGTTCTGCTCCTCTTGTTTCCACAACGGAAGCTATCAGCAATCGGTCTAGAAACCTTTCATTCCTACCACTATGACATTTCTTGATGAGTGCTTTGACATATGGATCTTCACCTATTGAGTGCGTGAGTGGAATTCCTCTACTTACCATCAAATCATATACTTGTTGGAAATGTTCTAACTCCTCTATCCCTGTAGCTATCAGGTCAGGCAAGATTTCTTTTCTATCTGGATATTTAGCTACAAAACTCATAGCCATTGCAGATGCCTTTCGTTCACAATCCGCATGATCTTGTAAAAAGCTAGGAAAATCAGCCATTACAGCATCTATCCATTCTTGCTTACTTTCGACAGCAAGGTCAAGATTTAATTTCATTTAATAATTTATTTTATAGAAGCTAGATCACTGTTAGCCTACATTACATTCCTATACCCAAAGTAAAAAAGAGCGATTAGGAGTAAAGTGACAATAAGGGTAATCATAAAAAACTTTTTTTGATCAGCCTTATTTTTTTTAATTAAGCCTCTTTTTTTCTTCGATTTTGCCATGACTATTTTCTCTTTTTATTAATAGAATAAATATAGTAAGAAAACTGGAATGATGAATTTTATATGTGATTATTTACTTTGTAAATTAGGTTTAGGGTATAGGGTTTAAGGTTTGCATGGTTAGATGTTGACGGATTACACGGAGATTCACGGAGATATCAACATTTAGCCTTGAACCTTAAACCTTAAACCTTAAACCTTAAACCTCAAACATCGAAACCATCCTACCTCACTCTATTTCAGTTTCCAACCACAATTCCAATGCATCCACAAAGATTTTCCTTTCCTCTTCAGTCATATTTTTAATTCTAGCATTTGCATGATGTTTATCTTTCATGAAGAACCATTTTGAATTTACTTTTTTGGAAGGAGGTACTGCCGTTGCAGACCATGTGTCAATGGCTCCATTTATATAAAGCATATTATTGCCCTTGTCTTCAATCCATTTAGCGGCTTTGTTGGTGAGGGTGCCGTCCCACTTTACATTCATCTTATTAGGAACAAAAGCAGCATGAGGATGTGGATCATATGGAAGATATTTTAATAATCCTTTGAAGTCTTCGGTTTCATATCCATAATATCCCATTTGAGTAGCAGACTGATAATAGTGAGAACCAAACGCTTCCATATCTCTATCTGAAAAGAAATCTATTCCAACGATCTTCAAGAAATAATCAATTTGAGTCTCCATATCTTTTCCAACGGGGATTACAGCACAATCCTGGCCATATTGCCAAAATGAAAATGGCAACTCTAGCACTGCATATTCATAAGCTTCTTCTAGGCTTAGGTAGTTGAATGTTAACTCCCGACCTTTTGTATACCATTTTAGAAGAGGGATGATTTTTCCTGAATTGGTTAATAGTTCTTTTTGTAGTTTGTAGATGTTATTCCGACAATCTTTAGTCCCTACATTATCTAAGAATTCATAAATCCTTTTTTCTTCATATTCATAATTTAAAGGAGCTACATATGGGATGCTAACATCAACATCATCAGGATAGAAATACTTATAAAAAATGGTAGTGGTCCCTCCTTTACTTATCCCTGTTGAAATCCATTTGCCATTATACATTTCTGAAAACAACGTTCTTATTCTGTGTAAATCAGCTGTCACCTGCTCAAAGTTCAAATATTGATATTCCATTTCTTCTGGCATGCTTTCTCCAAAATACCTATGCTCAACATTCAGTTGATTCGCTGAGGTGAGAGTCGCTACTTCTGTAATGTTATTACTGCCTTTATTATATCCATTGGTAATAATTGCAGTAGGATTCGAATACCCTTTATGGCTATAATATACTTTTTGATAAAAATGACCAGCAGCTTCATTTGTATGATCTAATGGTTGTTTTATCATCAATTTATAAGCCGCTTCATATCCTTCTGGAGTTTCAATCTTAGTGAAGATGACATCAGGCAATTCAAAAAGTTTCTTTTCTAAATTGGTCTGCGCATATATCGAAAAAGTGAATATTATACCTAATACTATATTGAATATTTTCATTTTTAATGATTGAGATTTCAGATTGACTTTTTTATATAAAAAATCAAAAATAGGAAAATTAAAAACTGCAATCCAAAATTAATTGAATTGCAGTCTGCTTTAAATATTATTCTCTGTGTTCTTATTTAGCAATAATTATTTTCTTGAGGACTATATCAGTGCCAGAAACAAGCTTTACATAATAAACACCATTTGAAAGGTTACTTGAATCGAAAGAATATCGGTTTTGATTTTTTTCGGGCACAAAATCTATCAATTGACCTGTAACTGAATATACACTAGGATTTGACGATAGTTTAGTGTCAGAATCAATCACAAAGAAAGACTGTGCTGGATTTGGGTATATATTCGCATCTATATTGCTAATATCTTCTGAAGCCGATAACACACCTACCATATAAGGTCCAAAGAATGAAAAACATCCATTTTCATCAGTTATAATAACACCATAAGAACCTGTTCCTATTTCAGCTAAACTTGTCAAGTCAAGAACATTCCCGTCTCCATCAGTATATTCTTCTGTAAGATCACCAGTCCCACCAGTGAAACTGATATCAATAGATCCATCTGTCGCTGTAGACGAAGACGCATCTTTGATTACTGGGTCTGATGCTACAATAGCTTCAGGTTCAGTAATTTCAATATCTATAAGTTGAATCTGACAGTTGTTAGCGTCTGTTATGGTTACATTATATTCTCCAACACCTAGGTTCATTATCCCTGAAGTAGTAGCTCCATTACTCCATTCGAATACTATAGGGTCTACAGCACCTTCTACAACTATTGAGATGGATCCATCTGATGAGCCAAAGCAAGAAATATTCATAATATTAGCCTCCGCAGTAAGATTACAATCTCCATTATTCACAATAGCCGTTCCTACAACCATACAATTATTAGCATCAGTAATAGTCACATTATATGAATCAGGAGCCAAGTCTTGAATCATTTGAGTAGTGGCACCTGTACTCCATTCGTAAGTGTATGGATCCATTCCATTTTGAGGATCTGCTGTTGCTGTACCATCATTCGCTCCGTTGTTAGTTTCATTTGTGCTGGAAATATTAGGATCAATAGCTGGTGGTGCGTCAACTACTACATCTGCATCATTAGTACAACCATTGCCATCAGTTACAGTTACAGTATACATTCCTCCTGTTAGATTATTTACCGTTATTGTAGTATCTCCCGTACTCCATTCTATACTATAGTTTCCACTCCCTCCGATCAAAGACAAAGTCGCACTTCCATCATCACCATCACTACACGTTGGAGATGTACTTGATGAAGAAATAGATAAGACTGTAGGATCATCTAGTGTGAACTCAAATACAGCTTCACAATCATTTGCATCAGTTATAGTAACAGAATAATCTCCGGCAGAAAGGTTGATAGTATTCAATGTAGTATCTCCATTACTCCACAGAACCGAAAGTTGTCCAGTACCACCGAAAGGATTTACACATATATTGCCATCCATGTCTCCTGGACAAGAAGGTGAGCTTGAAACAATATCACCCACCTCAATTGCATCTGGTTCTGCAATCACAAAATCTATTTCACCAGTACAATTATTTTCATCAGTAATCGTAACACTGAAAATGCCGGGTATAAGGTCAGTGATAGCATCGCCAGTATCCCCTGTATTCCAAGCGTAAGTTAAGGTTCCAGTCCCTCCAGTAGCATTTAACTGAATTGATCCATTCTCTGCTCCATTACATGTGATATCGACTAAAGTCTCATTAGCTTCGAATGCTGCAGGCTCAGTTATTTCTATCATTATTTCACCAGTACAATTGCTCTCATCGGTAACAGTAATCGTATAATCACCAGCTGGGAGACTTCCTTCTGTTTCGTTTGTGCCACCATTAGACCATGTATATGTATATATTCCGGTGCCTCCTGAAGCACTTATTGTTGCGGATCCTTCTGAATCTCCAGAGCATGTATTGTTCAGTACATCGTTGGCAGCTAAGGTGACTCCATCATTATCTGTTAATGTGACCATGCTTGTTGAAGTACAATTATTTTGATCTGTTACCGTGACTGTATAGATGCCTGACCCTATATTAGATAATACTGGACTTGTAGAATTATCATTCCATAAGTAAGTATAAGTTGGAGTCCCGCCTGTACCAAAAGCAGACAATTCTCCATCTTGATTTCCACAATTGGGTTGATTAATTACTGAAATTCCAGCTTCTACAGCTGATGTTGGTTGCATGACTTCATAGGAGCTTACTGAAGTACAATCGTCACTATCACTAACTGTAACTTCATATACTCCAGCCACTAATCCAGATTGTGTAGCTCCAGACTCACCATTTGACCATGCATAAGTGAATCCTCCACTTCCTCCTTGACCCTCTGCTGTAGCTGTACCATCATCACCACCAAAACAAAGCACATCTGTTCCCGTTGCTGATGAAGTGACGGCATCTGGTTCTCCCAGAGTAATTGTTGTTTCATTTGTACAACCTTCATCATCTACGACTTCTACCTGATAATCTCCAGCAGGAATTAATGAAAGCGTACCTCCATTGGGTACACCAATACCATCGAGCCAGTTGTAAGAAAATCCTCCATTTCCACCTGTCGCTTCTACGGCTAACATTCCATCATCATCACCATTACAAGTAGGTTCATCTATTGTAATAATGTTGATTTGAATCGGAGCGGGTTGCCCAATGATTACATTTATTAGCTCAGTACATCCATTGAAGTCTGTCACGGTAACCAAATAATTGTCAGCGGCAAGATTATTTTGGATTCCGCCCATAATTCCACCTCCCCAATTATATGAATATCCTGGGATTCCACCATTACAGATTAATTCTGCAGAACCTGACATTTCTCCGTTACAGACAGCGTCATTTTGAAAAATGATGGATGGGACTAGAACTGTTGGAGCCCCAATAGTTACCATTTCTGTGATCATAGCATTACTATCATCAGTGACTGTTACAGAATGATCACCTCCTGAAAGCATTATGGCAGTTGCGTTTGTTTCTCCGTTATCCCAATTGTATGTATAGTTTCCGGTACCACCTGTTGCATTTATGGTAGCACTTCCATCATTAGAATCTGAGCAAGAGGCGTCAACAATATTTGAGAATGTAGCTTCCAATGGAATCCCACCACCATCTAGTGTGACAGCCATATTTGTAGTGACAAATTTATCATTTTGATTACCATTAGCTCCATTTGCAATTATAGTTGCAGCGTATACCGTAACGTCACCTGTCGCTGAAGCGGGCGATGTCCAATCCACATTGAAGATTGCCGTGTTGCCAGAGAAGTTCTTAAATGGTTGATGACCGACATATGATTTTCCACCTGCTGTTTTAACTTGCGCATTGTTTTCTGATACGGGAACAGAAAAAGTTCCTCCATTTGAAAGATCGGTTTTGAGCGACACCATTTGAAAGCCAGCTCTCACAGCACTTCCCGCTGTATTCGTAATTGTTATAGTAAGAGGATAGGTTGTACTGGCAGTTACTGATGCTGGTAATCCACCAATTTCTATAGTACCATCTAAAGATCCTCCTGGGATATGACAAGTAGTACATACATTATCATTAGGCGCACCTGTATATCCTCCACTTCCTGTAGTAGGATGAGAACCACTAAATGCAAATAGTAAAAGAGTTGTGAAAATTGAAAATCCAATTATTGTTTTTGTAGAAAAATAGCGCGTCATACTAAGTATTTTATGAAGAATTGAAAACAAATATATAAAAATCGTAATCTATATTACTTTGTTAATTATATAAATAACTAATATTATCTTTGATTAAGTTAATTATGACTCATAAATGGGAATTTTAAAAGTACAAAAATGAAAATAAATGAAATTGTGCTTTTTCCGAACCTTATCATAAAAGATCTGAATCTTAGTTATAGTCTTGATTATTATGTAGTTGATGACATTTTAGGGCTATAATGATTTGTTAAACATGAATTGTTACTTTATTAAATGGACAGATAGATTGATTTTACGAAATATAATTTACAATTGATGAATAAATTTTTAAGAACATTGGATAGTATTTCTAAGTCAGTACTAATCCTTTTTGGTGTCGTTCTTTTATTTTCTTGCGATGATAAAAATAACGCGATTGAAAAGGTTGGAGTCTTGTCAAGTGCAATTGAGGCCAACTTAGAAGTAATTCCAGCAGCAGAGAACATTGCCGAGTACTATGATCTTCTGAAAGGGAAAAGTGTTGCAATGGTTGTAAATCAAACCAGCATAATAGGTAACATACATTTGGTTGATTCATTGGTCGATCTCAAGATAGATGTCAAGATTATATTTGCACCGGAGCATGGTTTTAGAGGTCAGGCTGATGCTGGTGAAAAGATAAAAGATGGTGTCGATATCAAGACAGGATTGTCAGTTATTTCGTTATATGGTAAAAAGAAAAAGCCAAGTAAAGAAGATCTTGAAGGTATAGAAGTAATCGTGTTTGATATCCAAGATGTGGGGGCAAGGTTTTATACTTACATATCTTCCTTACATTATGTGATGGAAGCTTGCGCTGAGAATAATATTGAGTTAATCGTACTAGATAGACCAAATCCTAACGCTCACTATGTAGATGGTCCAGTTTTAGAAAAAGAATTTACCTCTTTTGTAGGTATGCATCCTGTACCTGTAGTATATGGAATGACGATAGGTGAATATGCTCAGATGATAAACGGCGAAGGATGGTTATCTGGGCATGCAAAAGCTGACTTAACAGTTATACATAATAGGAATTATACCCATGATACTTTTTATGAATTGCCTATCAAGCCTTCACCAAATCTTCCTAATATTCGATCGATTTTATTATATCCATCTCTTTGCTTTTTTGAAGGGACAAATATGAGTGTTGGAAGAGGTACAAATAGCCAGTTTCAAATATTTGGACATCCTGATTTTATTGGGGGATCATTTTCATTTACTCCAGAATCTATGTCGGGTGCAAAGTATCCAAAACATGAAAATTCAATTTGTAAAGGTATTGATTTACAAAAGCAAACAATTGGGAGTCTATACGATCATGAAAAATTAGACCTTTCTTACCTTTTGGATGCGTATAGAAATTTATCTGATCAAAATTTAGATTTCTTTTTGGAAAACAATTTCTTCGAAAAATTAGCGGGAACTGCTGATCTTAGAGAGCAAATAAAAGCAGGGAAATCTGAAGAGGAAATATGGGAAAGTTGGAGGCAGGGGATTTTGGAGTTTATGAAGGTGAGAAGTAAGTATTTGATTTATGAGTGAAGATTGGCTCTAGCAGCCTGTCGGAGAACTACTTAACGACCCATAAGCGACAAATTATATTCTGCAATAACAACTTAAAGGTCACTTATCTACGGATGTGCGCGCTCCAATTAGTATCTATCAGAATATTATTTGCCCACTCTTAACTCATTAGCCTTTCTCCGACAGACTGCTAGGGGTTTTTGTTTCACGGAGATTCGCGGAGGTAAACACTGAGTCTCACGGAGTTTTTTAGAGGGAAGGACCGTCTATAGCTAGTACTTCTTTTTCCTCACCAATCATCGGAATATTATCTAATTGTTCTTTAACAATATTTCTATGTTTATAGAATTCTGGTAGTTCTGCTTCGGGCATAGGTTCTGCAGGTGGGAAATTTTCTCTTAAGTGATCGATTTGTTTCTTATTTTTCCAAAATCTAAAACAGACATGTGGTCCAGTTGCTAGACCTGTAGATCCTACGTAACCAATAATTGCACCTTGGCTTACATTCACACCTGGTCTTATTCCTTTAGCGAATCGTTGCATATGAAGGTATTGAGTTTCATATATGCCATCATGTTTCATTTTTACATAGCGACCATTATTTTTGGTATAGCTGGTTTTTGTAATTACACCATCAGCAACAGCCATAATAGGTGTTCCGTATGGAGCAGCATAATCGGTGCCCAAATGTGGTATTCTTCTTTTCTTTATTGGGTGAAGACGTCTTCTGTTGAATCTTGAAGATATTCTCGCACTTCCTTTTATTGGTGATTTCAGAAAAGCTTTTTTACTTGGTCGACCTTCCATATCATAAAATCCAGTATAAAGATCGCTTTCATAATGAACAGAATAATACTCACCATGTTTATTCTTGTAATATGCTCCTAACATTTTACCTAAAGAAACGGGTTCGCCATCTATGTACTTTCTTTCATAAATCACTTTGAATTTATCGCCAACTTTAGTGTGATAGAAGGACACAGATGAAGCAAGCGCGTCTTCCATGAGATCGATAACCCCTGGATTGATATTCTGATCCGTCATAGATTGCCAAAGTGATGAAGTGATTTCTCCAGATGCACTTTCTCTTACTACACTAAATTCTTTGTCTACTATTTTTACTGTAATAGAATCCCTGAAATCATAAATCACGTAACGCAACGGGTCTGGTTCATAGATAAATGCTAACGCACTATCTTGACAACTGTCTTTTTTGATTAGGTGAAATCTTTTACCGGCGCGAATATTTCGTACATCAAAAATACCTTTTGCTTTGGTTTCCAATTCTGCTATTTTTCCATACCCAACTCCATTATCATTAAGTATATCTCCTAAAAATTGATTGTACTGGATAGTACCACTTTCAAAATGATGTTCATTGGTGTCAAAGCTGTATTTGAATTCTATATTTTGTTCTTCGTGAGTTATTTCGTCTTCCTCTTCATCGTCCAGATAGTCGATAAAGGTATTATTCTCATATATATTGTAACCTAAAATAAACAATGCGGCTATGGTAACAGAGACATAAAAGTCAAATAACAAACCTTTCTTCTTTTTAGGAGAATCTTGTTCGATCACTGGGCGTTTATTGTTAATGTTTACGATCTGGGTTCAAAATAAGGCGCAAATATAATACTTTGATCATTTCTTTGTTTAAATAAAATATTAAATTTTTGTCAACTACTTTTCTTTCAAGTAAAAATTAAAAGGATTTCACGGAGAATTAACGGAGATTCACGGAGAATGCCTTGAGAACTTTACGTAAAACTTTGAGCTCTTTGCGGTTAAAGTCGTGTGTATCACAAATTGCACAAAAAGTAAATCATAATTGTTTGTATAGTTATTAACATTGTCATTCTGGACTGCAGTGGAACATTGTCATCCTGAGCGCAGTCGAAGGAAGACAATGATATTATTGTAGTAATTTCGACCGCTGTGGACATAGGCGTCAACCTAAGAATATAAAATATATGTATATTTTATGTATAAATAACTGTACAATAGCTTCTTAAGCTAAATTTGTGCAATTATTTAGTTGAAAGCACAACCTAAAAAAGAGCATAGCCATGCCGCTAAACTGTGGGTTGCGGGAGCGGCATTCGCAGTTTAGCCTTTTTAGCGGCTTGATTTCTTTGGTTCGTTTCTTCATCAAGGAAGAAATGAACGCTCGTCGCGGCGAGCGACCATATTCGTTTGAAAGTGAATGTTTTATTATTAACCACCAATTTATATATATATCATAATATGCAGAATATCAAATTCTTATAGGTCTAGAAGTTAAAAAAATATTCACTAATTTTTAATTCTAAACACCTTAAACTCTACAATAAATAGCGTCTTTTAATTAAAGCAAGGAGGTTTTCTGGGTTACATTTCATAATTATAATTATAAATGAAAATGAATAATTTACACATTTGAAATAATCATATATTAATATGTTAGGTTGACGCCTATGCGCAGTGGAGAAATCTAGCTCTTGATGTAATAAAATGGTGGATTTCTCCACTTCGGTCGAAATTAAAGTAAAGGCAAACTCCTTGATTCTTCGACTTCGATGAATCTTCGCTCAGAATGACAAGGAGTGCCCGACTGCGCTGGCGCTTCGCTCAAGATGACAAGGAGCTTATTTTCTTGAGAAAGTGCAATTTGTGATACACACACCTACAGACTATTATGATGTAAGATTTTTTTATTATATTTGGTAAACCAATATTGCGTCCTGAGTTCGAATTTATCATATGAATACGAACTACCTTAGAGTAATAACATTTGTAATAGCAGATCAATTTTATTAACTATTTAAACTAATCAGTTATGTTTAAGAATATTGCTCTATCTATTTTCGTAATGCTACCATTTACACAACTGGGCGCTCAAGTTTCCTTTAATAGTAGTTCCGAAGTTGTAACTTTTCTTGAAGGGGAATGGTGTCCAAAGATTACATGTGGAGGATTTGTGAGTAGTCCATGCCAACCTTTACCTGAAAGTTACCATAACCATAGGTATGAATTTAGCAGTGTCCCCAATTCTTCAGATAGTATTCATATGTCGGTTTATATTAATGATTCATTACAATTTGACGAAACGGCATATGTCTCTTTTTCAACTAATTCTGGAGAGAAATGGAATCTTGATTATGGTTGGTATAAGTATAATATTGAAACACAGCATATGTCTACCAATGATAGTCTTGCCCTTGAGATTGATGGTAGTGATACTAGTACAATAATTTACTCCAGGAATAATAGTAGCACAAGTTTAGAGGATCGAGTAGCTAATGAAAAAATACCAGTGTCTCCCAATCCCGTGGAGAATATCTTATCAATAGATTTTAAATCGGGCGCTCTTATTGACGAAGTGACAATATTGGATGCAAATGGTAGGATAGCTTCAACATTCTTTAACACAAACAGTAATGTTGATGTTTCCAATTTGAAAAGCGGAATGTATTTTCTCAAGTTTACCGAAGGAAATAAGACGTACTATTCCAATTTTATAAAAATCTGATTGTTGTAATTATTGGGTGCATTTCAATTTGTCGCATTTCACTATTTGATATACGAAAGGAAATTTATTGAAGAAAAATTAAGAAGTCAACATCATAAGGCGATTTAGCAGTTCTGCGATTCAGCGATTCAGCAAAAAGTTAATTAGAATAATTTATCATAGCATTAATAAAGCGTCATTTTGAAATGCATCCTAATTATTCACTTACAAACATTATGTTGAAAAAAATGCAATTTTATTTTGGCATTATCATTTCGATTGTAATGGAAGAATCGGTAATTTGGAATTCCAAATTATTCACTAGGGTCGAAATAGTTTTGCTTTTATTCATTGTCGATCCCACCGCTTTGGTCTGGATGATAACTCAATATAAAATTTAATTTGTACTTCTTGTTGAACAAAGCTCCTTCGTCGCAACCGAAAAAAGGTATTAACTTAGGAGCATTATTAATTCAACAACTTTAAATTATGAAAAAAAAGTTTTAATCCAACTGGTATTACCGAATTTGATCAAGCA
>Ga0256847_1000331_pt1 | contig 31022 bp, 33 predicted proteins | sample TeddybearmetaG_FD_189099 | JGI IMG/M metagenome (GOLD analysis project Ga0256847, IMG submission 189099) | Hydrothermal vent microbial communities from East Pacific Rise, Pacific Ocean - Teddybear | ecosystem: Environmental > Aquatic > Marine > Hydrothermal vents | place: Pacific Ocean: East...
TAGAGTTCATCCTCAGTGATTTAAAAATATCAAAAACACAGTTTAGTGTATTTAACAAGAATAGGGTTAATATTTTGCGTATTTATACCATATTCATAAAAAAAAGGGTAGAGATTAAGACATATACATGCCACCATTTACATGGATTGTTTCACCTGTGATATAAGCTGCCGCAGGGGAGCTTAAAAAGCCAACGGTGGCGGCAATTTCTTGAGGAGAGCCTAAACGATTTAAGGGGATTGAACCCAATATGGCTGTTTTTTGTTTTTCAGCTAAATTTTTTGTCATATCCGTGTCAATAAAACCAGGCGCAACGGCATTAACCGTAATATTTCGACTGCCTACTTCGCGTGCTAATGATTTAGTAAAACCTAACATACCTGCTTTAGCCGCTGAATAATTTGTTTGTCCTGCATTGCCAGAGGAGCCAACCACGGAGGCAATATTAATAATACGCCCTTGACGCGCTTTCATCATGCCTCTTAAACAAGCTCGAGACATTCTAAAAATAGAAGAAAGATTGGTTTCTATAATGGATTGCCATTCATCATCTTTCATCCGCATTAATAAATTATCACGCGTAATCCCCGCATTATTAACTAAAATAGTGGGAGTTGGAAATTCACTTTTAATATTTTTTAATAAAGCATCAATTGATTCTTGATTGGCAACATCGAGTATCATGCCTTTACCTTGAATATTAGCAGCAGCAAAGTAGTCATTAATTTGTTGGACGCCCTTTTCAGTGGTTGCTGTTCCAATAACGGTCGCATTTAGGGTGGCTAAATTTTCTGCAATTGCACGCCCAATACCCCGAGTTGCACCTGTAACCAAAGCAGTTTGATTTTTTAACATAATTTTTTAATAATTGTAATAATTTAAAGAAAGAGGGAAATTAATAACGAATCAGTGCTGAACCCCAAGTAAAACCACCACCAAAAGCTTCAAGTAATAAGAGATCGCCGCGTTTAATTCGACCATCTCGCACCCCAACATCTAAAGCGAGGGGGACCGAAGCGGCTGAGGTATTACCATGTTCAGCCACCGTAATAATGACTTTTTCTGTTGACATACCCAATTTTTTTGCAGTGGCATTAATAATCCGAATATTAGCTTGATGGGGGATCAGCCAATCAATGTCTGTTTTATTAATATTATTTTCGGCTAAAGTTTCATCCACGATTTGTCCCAAAGTATTAACCGCAATTTTAAATACTTCATTGCCCCGCATTTGAATATAACTGGCATCTGACTCTAAAGCCGTATTAGCCCCTTGGGAAACGCCATTTGGAACGTGTAATAAGTCTTCGTAGGAACCATCGGCATGCAAATGAGTTGAGATAATCCCTTCTTGTTCACTATTTTCTAAAACAACCGCTCCCGCCCCATCACCAAATAAGATACAGGTTGCCCGATCATTCCAATCAACCACTCTTGACATGGTTTCCGCCCCCACAACAAGGGCGCATTTTGAGCTATGAGTTCGAATAAATTTATCTGCAATGCCTAAGGCATAAATAAATCCTGTACAAACTGCTTGGACATCAAAAGCAGGGCAACCATGAATGGCTAAACGTTGTTGTAATAAACAAGCCGTTGATGGGAAAATTTTAGTGGGAGTGGTGGTTGCCAGAATAATAAGATCAATGTCTTGAGGTGTTTTTCCAGCGGCTTCAATGGCATTTAAAGCCGCCTTTTCAGCTAAATCAACGGAGCTTTTACCTTCAGATACCAAATGACGTTGTTTTATGCCTGTTCGCTCAAGTATCCAGTCATCTGTTGTGTCAATAATACTTTCTAGTTCTTTATTGGTTAAAATAATGTCTGGAAGATAACTTCCTGTTCCTGCAATTCTGGCAAACATTTAGTTATCCTTTTTAGCTTGAGCTAAATGACGTTCAACCTCTTGTGTAATATGACGAGGCACATCTGCAAACACTTGTTCTTTAGCAATTTTAATGGCATTTTGATAAGAAACAATGTCGGCACTTCCATGACTTTTAATCACAATGCCCCGCAAACCTAATAAACTGGCCCCATTATATTTTCGGGGATCAATTTTTTGTTTTAAAGCGCGTAAGACAGGATAGGCAACTAATCCCGCCATTTTAGTCAACATATTTTTATTAAATCCCGCTTTTAGTAATAAACCAATCAGCTTGGCAATGCCTTCAATGCTTTTAAGCGACACATTGCCAACAAATCCATCAGCAACCACCACATCAACATCGCCTAGAAAAATATCATCGCCTTCCACATAACCAATATAATTTAATGAGCTGGCATCTAATAATTCATGGGCTTCTTTAACTTGTTTATTACCTTTGATTTCCTCTTCCCCGACATTAAGCAAACCAATGCGGGGTGTTTTGGCAAGCCCTGTTAATGAGGCAAGTTCTCCGCCCATTACGGCAAATTGAAATAATTGAGCAGCACTACAATCAAGATTAGCCCCTAAATCCAACATATAAGTGGGACTTTTTTTACCTGGAAGTGAGGTAATAATGGCGGGTCTATCGACATGAGGAATCATTTTTAAAACAAATCGAGCCGTTGCCATTAAAGCCCCTGTATTACCTGCACTTACACAAGCTCCAGCTGTTTTGTTTTTAACCAAATTAATGGCAACCCGCATTGAAGAATCTTTTTTCTTTCGTAACGCATCGCGGGGTAAATCATTCATTGTCACAACTTGACTGGCATGTTGAATGCGAATTTGTGAATGGGTTTCACCCGCAAGTTGTTCATTAATTTCAGTTTCATCACCAACAATAATCAAGATCACGCTTGGGTCTTTTTTTACATAATCCAAAGCAGCTGAGACAACAATTGAAACGCCTTTGTCTCCGCTCATTGCATCAAGTGCAATGGTGACTTGTTTTGGCATAATAAATTTCCACTTAGTTTTAAATTATTTAAAAAGTTACTCGGTTGTTTCTTCTTCAACATTAATGGCTTTATCAATGACTTTTTTACCCCGATAAAAACCATCTGCCGTAATATGGTGGCGCAAATGAAGTTCACCTGATACGGGATCAGTTGATAAAGTTTCGCTTTTTAATGCATCATGAGAACGACGCATGCCACGACGAGAAGGGGTTTTTCGGCTTTTTTGTACGGCCATTTTTAAGTCTCCAAAGTTATAAGTTTAACTAAAAAGTACCTTGTGCTACTACCATCATAGTATAAGCGTAGAACAAAGTACGTCTAAAAATTTATTTTTTTAACTGTTGTAATACAGCAAACGGGTTTTCTTTTTTTTCAGGTTCAATTGCCATTGTGTTATTTTGAGATGCCATTTTATACGTTAATTGACATTCTTTATGTTTTACAATTTGGGGTAAACCTAATAATATTTCATCTTCCACTAAATCCAATAGGGTGATTAAATCAGTGTCATCAACCAATACAGGTTCATAATGAGCGCTCAACTTTGTGGCTTCTTGCTCCCCTTTGACCATTACCAACGTATTTTTTGAAGAAAATGGCGTTAATAGAGGTTGTAAACAGCGTTGACATTCTAAAGACAGTTCACCTGTTAATTTTATTTCTAATAATGCCTTTCTATCTTCACGATAAAAATCAAAAGAAGCCTTAAGCCAACTGGTTGAGTTACCCGCAAATTTTAAACGTGATAATTTATTTGTTTCAATATTAAATTCAAACAATTTATTTCGATCCGCAGCTTGCCAAGGATCACATTTTTTAGGAAATGGATTTTGCATAAGGCGGGGATTTTAATCAAACTAACAACAGATGTCAAAATAAAGCCATCATTCTTTTCTTTCGTTATCATAATAAGTTATTATGGCGATTTTTATAAGGCATCAAAGTGAGGTTAAAATAATGATTAAAGTGGGTATTGTTGGGGCAACGGGTTATACAGGGGTCGAATTATTAAGGTTACTGGCAAATCATGCGGAAGTTCAAGTTGAACTCATTACCTCACGCAGTCATAAAGGGACTTTGGTGACCGAGCTTTTTCCAAGCTTACGTGGTTTTTATGATCTTGTTTTTAGTGAGCCCGATAATAAAGCATTAGCACAATGTGATCTTGTTTTTTTTGCCACACCTAATGGGACTGCGATGAAAAGGGTGCCTGAGCTGTTAGCAAAAGGTGTTAAAATTATTGATCTAGCAGCAGATTTTAGAATTACTTCGCAAGCCACTTGGGAAAAATGGTACGGAATGGAGCATGCTTGCCCTGAATTATTAACATCCGCCGTTTATGGTTTACCTGAATTAAATCGTGAAAAAATTAAACAAGCTCAATTGATTGCCAATCCAGGTTGTTATCCAACGGCGACTATTTTAGGTTTAATGCCTTTAATTAAACACAATGTGATTGAGCCAAGTGGTCTTATTGCCGATTGTAAATCAGCTGCGAGCGGAGCGGGGCGGGGTGCTAATGTGGCGGGATTAATGGCGGAATGTGGTGAAAGTTTTAAAGCTTATGGCGTCAGCGGGCATCGTCATTTACCTGAAATTCAACAAATATTATCAATGATTGCGGGAGAACCACGGGAAATTACTTTTGTTCCCCATTTAATTCCGATGATTAGAGGCATTCATGCGACCTTATACGGACAATTAACAACCGACATTGATTTACAAAAACTCTATCAAGAAGCTTATATTGATGAGCCTTTTATTGATGTTTTACCTGAAAACTCCCACCCTGAAACGCGCAGTGTTAAAGGGGTTAATCAATGTCGTATTGCCATTCATCAACCACAAAATAGCAAACGAGTGGTGGTGTTATCAGTGATTGATAACTTAGTTAAAGGGGCAGCGGGACAAGCGATTCAAAATATGAATATTTGTTGCGGTTTAACTGAAACAATGGGACTTGATCAAGTCGCCTTAATGCCTTAATCGGAGTTTATTATGAGTCAACATCAACATGTTCAAGTACGGATTCCTAAAATTATCCAACCACATTCTAGACCACTTCTTTGGATTCTTTTCCTTATTGCCCTATGTGCAATACTGGGCGTAATTGGAGGTTATTATTTCGCCTTAAAACAAAATAACGGTGCTATTATTGTTATGGGCACAGATGAACAAGCTAATCAGCAAATTAAAAGTTTATTAAAAAAAAATAAACAATTAGAAGCACAATTGAGCTTAATTAAAACATCGCAAGAAATTAATCGAATTGCTGTTAAAGAAGTTAGAAAGCAAATTGATAATGAACAAGGTAAGCAATTATCGTTACAAAAGAAAAATGCGTTACTAAATGAGTTAGTTGCGAGTGGAGGCGCCGAGGATGCTTTACAAATGATGGATTTTAAATTAACAAAAACAGTCAATAAAGCCATTTTTCAATATGCATTGACTGTAACCCATGTTAAACAAGCAGGAAATAAAATAACGGGTAATTTAACTTTATTTATTGAAGGTCAATTAGATAATGCTAAAACTCAGTTGGGAATGGACATTGTAACCACCAATAATATTTCACAAATTAAGCTTGATTTTACCCATTTTCAACGCATAGAGGGCAAAATAAAATTACCCAAAGGGTTTAAGGCAAGTGCTGTCATTGTGAAAGTGGTTGCTCAAAATAATAAAGTAAATAGCAGTAAAGAGCGTTATAAGTGGTTAATGAATTAAATATAAATGAGGTTATAAAATGAAAACACAAAAAATTCCTAAAATTAATACCATTATTGGCATTAATACCTTAATGCGAGGTGATTTATCTTTCCAAGGTGGATTACATTTAGATGGTCAAATTATTGGTAATGTGATTAGTGATAAAGATAAAAATGGAACTTTAACAATTAGTCAAACAGGTAAAGTCAAGGGTAATGTGCGAGTGACTAATTTAAAATTGGATGGCATGATTGTTGGCGATGTTTATGCTTCTGGATTGGTTCAACTTGCTTCAAATGCCAAAGTAATTGGCAGTGTTTATTATCAATTATTAGAAATGGATGGCGGAGCGGAAGTCAATGGGCAATTAGCCCATGAACAAAAAGCGCCTCCACAAACAACAGAGTCTACGCCTGTTCTTGAAGAGGTCAAAAAACCCGCTAAAAGCGGGTTTCAAAGTGCTTAGATATTACGACTAGCAACTAAAGGTGGAAGGGCTTCACCGCCAGGTAATGTTTGGAAAAAAGAATTAACACGGGCGAAGAAAAAGTTAGCAACAGGCACTTTAATTTTATTAAAAACAGACAATGCAAGCGGTTTCATTAAAAGCGCGGCTTTACCTAAAAAGGCAAAAGTTTGTTCTGTTGTAATTCCAAATAATTGCCCTTCGGTGGTTGCCATTTCATTATTTGAAATAACTTGCATTTCAATGACTTCTTGTGTGCCAAAAAGATAAGCAGTTTCATCATGACTAACAGAAGCAAAAGAAAGAGAGCTAAAAGCTAAACTAGCAACAGTAATAAGGGTGATAATTGATTTTTTCATGATTAAATTCTCTAAATAAAAGTTATTGTTTAAGTTCTTATGTTGGAAATAATTTTACTCTATTTTTTAATAAAGACCAGAGGTTAGGTTCCCTAAAGAAGGCGGGACAATTTCCTGAATTGTAGATTAATTTTAAAAAAATAAATTAAAAGCATCTATACTTTGGAACAAATCTGAACTTTACTCAATAAAATTAATGACTGAGAATCTTGATCCCATTATCTTAAACTTCTTATATGCGGTTGTTGGTGGTTTTTTAACTATTTTTTTTATGTGGTTTGGCTGTCGTGTTTTTAGTCATATTGCTGATTTTAGTATTCCTAATGAATTAGCCAAAGGTAATATGGCGGTTGGTTTGATGGTTATGGGTATTTTTATTGGTATTGGTACCGCAATGGGTTTAGTGATTGGTTTAGGTTTAAACTAAAAAATGAAATTAAAGATTACCTTATTTTTTATAATTTATTTTTTATGTCAATTAAATGCGAATGGGGCTGATTTTAAAAATATTCACCATAAACATTGGACAGATAAATATGATGGTTTGTATCGTAAATATAGCAAGCGTTATTTTGGTCCTAATATTGATTGGCGTTGGTTTAAAGCACAAGGTATTGCCGAATCTGGTTTACAAGTAAAAGCAAAAAGCAAAGTGGGGGCTTTAGGTTTAATGCAAATTATGCCTAAAACTTACGCTGAAATTAAGAGCAAAAATACATTACTAAAAAGCATTCATACGCCGAAATGGAATATTATGGCGGCGTTATATTATGACAAAAAACTCTATCAACGTTGGGATTATGGATTTCCATTTGAAGATCGATTAAGTTTTACTTTTGCCAGTTATAATGCAGGTTATCGTAATGTAAAAAAAGCCTTTAATAAAGCAAAATTAAAAGTCGGGGAAGTTGATTTTTGGGATGAAGTAAAAATTTATGCGCCCAAAGAAACCCAAAATTATGTACAAAAAATTGTGAAGTTAATGGTAAAACCTGAATGAATTTTATTAAAAATGAGTGGTCTTTAACAGAATTTTAATTTAGGGCTGTCTATACTTTTATTTATAGTCAACTTTTTTAAAATAATTTAAGTGAAATCTTTATATGAAAAGTAATTTATTCTCATCAAACTGGATTATCCTTTTAGTTGTTAGTATTCTAATGGGCATTGCAACAAGTTTAGGGTTTTTTAGTGGCATTGAACGCAGTGCTTATGATTGGGGTGTGCGAGCTTCAGATTTAACACCCTCTAATAAAATTGCTTTAATTGCAATAGATGAACGGAGTATTGAAAATATTGGACGCTGGCCTTGGTCACGAGAAGTTCATGCTCAAATGATTGATAAATTAACTGAAGCCGAAGCAAAAGCAATTGGTTATACTGTTTTCTTTTTTGAACCGCAAAAAGACAAAGGATTAACGTTAGTCAATAATTTAGTTGAATTAATTGATAAAGGCAGTTTGTCTAATATTGAAGAGTCAATTATCAATATTGATGAAACAATTAATACCTTAAAACCCACCGCCAATGAGTCAACAAAAACACTGATTGATGTCATAGAAAAAGGTAATCTTAAACAACTTCCCGAAGATATTAGCAAATTATCTGAACAGTTAGAATTAGCTCAAGCTGAAATGGATACTGATCAACTGTTAGCTGATAGTATTGAAATGAATGAGAATGTTATTTTACCCTTTTTCTTTACTGATTTTAGTTTACCTCAAGGTAATGCGGATAATCCACTTCCTCAATTTATTAGTCAAAATGAAGTGGCTAATATTGAAGATAGAGTGGATGCCATGCTTAATGGAAAACTTCCGTTACCCTCATCTAATATTTTAATGCCCATTGATCTATTTGGTAATGTTATTGCTGCTTCGGGACATCTTAATTTAGTGCCTGATCAGGCAGATGGCGCTGTTAGAACAGAGCCTTTAGTGATTGATTATTATAATCAATATTTACCTTCAATGTCATTAACATTAGCAGCAAAAAGCCTTAATTTAGAAACGAAAGATATTAAAATTTATTTAGGAGAAGCCATCCAACTTGGACGTTTACATATAAAAACAGATGAGCAGATGCAAATGCAAACTGCTTTTTATAATAAAGGTTCTTTTCCAGTCGATTCTTTTTTTGATGTAATGACAGGCGATATTCCGCTCACTAAATATAAAAATAAAATCGTTTTAATTGGTTCTACTGCAACAGGAATTGGAACCAGTTTTACTACTCCCATTGATTCAGGCATGACGCCCATTGAAATTATGGCACATACGATTTCTTCAATATTAAATGAAGATTTTTTTGTTACGCCTGAATGGGCGTTCCTTGCCGAAGTGGGACTGTTCTTTTTTATTACATTTTTATTAATGTTTGTTTTACCCCATTTACAAGCAGCACCTGCCGCAGGTGTAACCCTTATTTTAGCCATTATTATTTTAATCACGCATCATTATTTAATTGCAAGTCAGTCGCTTTGGTTAAAATTAACCCCAGCTTTATTATTATTGCTGGTTGGTTATTTGGTACTTATTACAACCCGTTTCTTTGCAACTGAACGAGGTCAATTAAGAGCAAATAAAGAAGGAGCTGAAAGCAATAAAATGTTAGGGCTATCCTTACAAGGTCAAGGACAATTGGATTCTGCTTTTGAGAAATTTAGAGCTTTACCATTGGATAATAAAGTGATGGAATTGCTTTATAATTTAGCCTTAGATTTTGAGCGCAAACGCCAGTTTAATAAAGCCCATTCTGTTTATCAATACATGCATGAACATGATCCTAAATTCCGTGATTTAGATGTTCGATTAAATAGAGCAAAACAGTTAGAAGAAACCGTTTTATTAGGGGGTGCTAGTGGTGGAACTAATGCCACTTTATTACTGGATACAGGTGGGGTTGAAAAACCAATGTTGGGGCGTTATGAAGTTGAAAAAGAATTGGGTAAAGGGGCGATGGGTGTTGTTTATTTAGGTATTGATCCTAAAATTAATCGAACCGTTGCGATTAAAACCATGGCGCTTTCACAAGAATTTGAAGAAGATGAACTTGAAGATGTCAAATCTCGGTTCTTTAGAGAAGCTGAAACGGCAGGACGGCTGAACCATCCTAATATTGTCACTATTTTTGATGCAGGTGAAGAACATGATTTGGCTTATATTGCAATGGAATTTATCGATGGTCATGATTTAGCTCGTTACACTAAAAAAGGTCAGTTAATGCCAACCAAAATGGCATTAGGGGTGATAGCTCAATGTGCAGATGCTTTATCTTTTGCACATCGTCAAAATGTGGTCCATCGAGATATTAAACCCGCTAATATTATGTATGCACCTAAAGCTAAAGAGCTTAAAGTGACTGATTTTGGTATTGCCCGTATTACTGATGCAAGCAAGACAAAAACAGGCATGGTGTTAGGAACCCCTTCTTATATGTCACCAGAACAGTTATCAGGTAAAAAGGTGGATGGACGTTCTGATTTATTCTCATTAGGAGTGATGATGTATCAATTACTCACAGGAAAACTACCTTTTACAGGGGATTCAATGGCATCATTAATGTATCAAATTGCAAATGATCCCCATAGACCCATTAATGATTTAAATTCTGAACTCCCTGATTGTGTTGCGACCATTATTGATAAGGCATTAGCCAAAAATGTCGAAGATCGTTATCAAACAGGTACCGAATTTAATAAAGATGTAAAAGCTTGTCTTAGACAATTTAAATAAAATCAAAGAGTTTCTATTATGGATATTCATTCCCAAATTTCATCATCAGCATCAACTGATGTTGGTTCTGTACGAAAAAATAATGAAGATAGCATTGGTGCTTGGCCTGAAATGGGGCTTTTTGTGGTTGCAGATGGAATGGGCGGACATAAAGGCGGGGAAATGGCAAGTGGAATCACCATTGATGTGATTCATAAACATATGAAATCATCCCTAGAATCACTTAATAAAATAGGTGAATTGGATGAGGAGACAGGTTACACCCAAGAATCTTTGATTTTAGAAAGTGCACTCAGCCTAGCGAATGAAACCATTCGTTCAACAGGAGAAAGCCAACCTCAATATCAAAATATGGGGACGACTGTCGTAGGGCTTATTTTTTATGATAACCGTTTTACTGTTGCACATGTGGGTGACTCCCGATTATATCGTATTCGTGAAAATGAAATAGAACAATTAACACTCGATCATAGTTTAATTGAAGATTTAATCGCGAGAGGGTTTTATACACCCGAAGAGGCCTCAAAATCACTTAACAAAAATGTATTGCTAAGAGCTTTGGGAGCAGAAGAAGATGTAAAAATAGATGTTTTGGAGGATTTTGCCTTAGTGGGTGATATCTATGTTAATTGCTCAGATGGATTGACGAATATGGTTACTGATGAGCAAATTTTGAAAATAGTTCTTGATAATCAAGAGAATTTAGAACAAGCGACGCAAACTTTAGTTGACACAGCAAACGAAAATGGTGGAAAAGATAATATTTCTGTTATACTTGCTAAAGTTGATAAGGAGTTTTCGGCAAAGGTTTCTTGGTTCAAAAAATTATTAAGCTGGTTTGTAAAATAAAATAAATGGGGATGCCAAATGGCAAAAATCGTCTTATTGTTCAATGATAATGTTTTAGGTCAATATCCTTTGACAAGTGAGTACACTACTATCGGTAGGACTTCAGATAATGATATCCATATTGATAACTTAGCGGTGAGTGGGCATCATGCAAGGATCTTAACAATCCTTAATGATTCTTTTCTTGAAGACTTAGGGAGTACTAATGGTACCTATGTCAATGGTAAATTAGTCAAAAAGCATCCACTGGTTAATGGGGACGTTGTCGCAATTGGTAAACATTTGTTACGTTATGTTGTAGAAAATATTCAAACAGGTTTGGATAGTTCCGAGGATGAAGAAAGTGAGTTTGAAAAAACCATGATTATCAGTCCTAGTGCCATGGGAATGCCTGCAGAACAATCTGCAACAGAATTACCTGCTGATGCGCAAAATAAGATCAAACAAGAATTACGATCTGCTCGAGAAAGTACGACGCCTGCTAATACAGCGGCACAAGTTGCAATACTTAAAATTAGTACGGGAACTAATACAGGTAAAGAACTTAAATTAACCAAAGCATTAACCACGGTTGGTAAAGCTGGAGTTCAAGCAGCGGCTATTTCAAAACGTCCTGCAGGATATTTTTTAGTTCACATTGATGGTGGTAAACAAAATCTTCGTCCTAAATTAAATAACCTAGAAATGGGCACCCGTGCTGAAAAACTAGAAAGCGGCGATATGATTGAAGTTGCGGGTATTAAATTACAATTTTTAATTAAATAATCCATTGATAACTTAATTATTGTGAATTCCAATATTGATCTAAATAAATTTAGAAGCTTAATTCCAATAAGTTCTCTTTTTGATGAAAATATTGTTTACCTTGCTGGACACAGTACTGTTAGAAATTATCAGAGTGGTGAACAAATATTTGAATGCGGAGAAACGGATGAATATTCGTTATTTCTGTTATCGGGAGAAGTGCGGCTTAAAAGTGAAGAAAATAGGGAATCTGTCATCCAAAGTGGCACGGAAAAAGCCCAATATGCGATGGCAAACCTTAAACCACGTCATTATGATGGTTTTGCGAATCTTAATGAAACCACCGTTGTTAAAGTAGGTACTCAACTTATTGATAAAATGATGGCATGGGGACAAATTGTTCCTGGTTGTGGTTCGGGTATGCAAGTTACTGAATTAAGTGGTCCTGACGCAGAAAATAGTGGCTGGATGATGTCCATGTTACTCACTCGCTCCTTTTTAAAACTACCAGGGGCTAATATTGAAAAAGTTTTTGAATTATTAGAAGAAAAAACTTATAAAGCAGGTGAAACGGTTATTAGCCAAGGAGAAGAAGGAGGTTATTATTATATTATTAAGGAAGGATCCTGCCAAGTTTTGCGCAAAACGGGGGCATTAGAAACGCCGCTTGCCGTTTTAGAATCAACTAAAAGCTTTGGTGAAGAAGCTTTATTATCAAATACGGTCCGCAATGCCACTGTAAGAATGAAGACAGATGGCAAGTTAATGCGTTTGGGAAAAAAGCATTTTTTAGAATTAATGCGAGAACCCCAACTAAATTGGGTTGATTTAAAACAAGCCGATGAGTTAATAAAAAAAGGCGCGGTTCGGATTGATGTTCGTCTTGAAAATGAATTTAAAAACTCAGGTAATAAGCGGGCTTTAAATATTCCCCTTTATTTATTAAGATTAAAAATGGGAATTCTTAATCCTAAAAAAAGATACATTGTTTATTGTGATACTGGCGAAAGAAGTTCGGCTGCTGCTTTTATTATGAGTGATTTTGGTTTAAAAGTTTATGTGTTACAAGGTGGTTTAGCATCTTGCGCAAAGAAAACTTAATTCAATAATTTAAATAAAAAATCTGTATTAACTTGCCCCATAATATCTCGTTCTAAACGTTTTAAATCTTTTAAAAAAGCGGGATTAAATGTTTTTAATTGATTATGTGAAGTCATTGCATCTAAATCAATAAAATACAGTTTATTATCTGTTGTTAATAATAAATTAGGAGCTTTTAAATCCCCATGAGAAACCCTGATAGTCGCTAAAGTATCAACAAATTGAGCCAGTTGATCTAAAAAGAAGGGGTGTTCCGCCTTTTTTGGAAATTTTTCAAAATAATTCATTAAAGTTTGTCCTTCTATATATTCTAATAACAACCAAGAACGTCCTCGTAAAAATCCCCATCTTTGTTCGATTAAAGCAATTGGCATCGGGGTTTCAATATGATAACTGCGTAATAAAAAACCATTTCTCCAAGAAACCGCCGCTCGACTTGCAATTAAACTACGAATAATAAAATGTACCCAATTTTTACGATTATAACGCTTTAATAAATAGCGCTTTCCTGAAATTTCTAATAAACCAACCGTCGCAGAGTGTCCACTTTTAATAATTTTTGATTGTTCAAGGTAATCATCGGGATTTTGACAAAGTTGTTCAATTTCAGGCTGATCTTGATCGCGTTTAATGGCAATATAACGTCTCCATGTTTTACGTACTTTAATCGCACTACAATTTCTCATTACCTTTTTATAAATATAATGCCTTTCGCGCTTTTTACGTTGTTTAAAAATAGTTTTTTTAATCTCTGCTATTGTTAAAGGCTGTTCAAAATATTGATTATAAATAGGCAGTAAAATATCTAAAAATAAATTAAGAAAAGGCGAGAATTCCATTAAAAATAAAGATAGATTATCTCCTCGCTGTTTTACAGTTAAATTTTTTTTATATTTTTTAATTAAACCCGCATCAATAATGTAAATTAAATCCTGTTTAATTAAAAAATTATCTAAATGAATATCCGTTTGTAATAAATTTTTTACATGCATTTTAGCAATTAATTCAACTGATTTTTTTAAGATATTTAAAGTTGGGGAATCTTGGGTTGAAAAAGTTTGGGTTGTTTTAATATATTGAAAAATTAAGATGCAAGCATTTTGTGAGTCTGTCAATGTAGCTAATAAAGTTGGACTTGGAAGATTTGCATTGACTAAATTTTGGATTCCAATTTGTTCTCTTTGAACATATTTATTAAATTGTTTCCCATAAAAACACTTTACAAAAACCCGTTTATTTTGCCAATAAGCCAAGGCAGCAAAGCGTTTTTTGGGTAATATCCGTTTTATTTCTCTTATTTCTAAAATTGTTTGGTCAAAACGAAGTTCAAAAGTATCAGGTAATGAACGACCTAACTCGCTTAATGCTTGGGTTGCAATTTTTTTCATTTTTGTTTGTCTATAGAAAAATAAGGTATACTCTTTTAATTGCTTATTATCGCTTAATTAGGAATATAAAATGAATTTTCTTTCTCAGTTTAGTCGCAGTGCTTGGTATTGGCTTGGGTTGTTATTATTAACAATTACTCTTGAAGGAACCGCCCTTTATTTTCAATATTATTTAGAAGAACTGCCTTGTTTATTGTGTATTCATGTCCGTATTATTGTATTGGGCTTATTTGTGGTTGCTTTATATGGTTTATTTGCGCGTTGTTGTAAATGGTCGCGTAGCTTGGCTCATTTTTTAGTGATTGGATTTTCATTGGGTTTATTAGAACGAGCTTGGCAACTTTATAGTGTTGAAAATGGGGAAGGAGGTTTAGGAAGTTGTACTATGGAATTAGGTCTTCCTAGCTGGTTTGCATTAGATAAATGGTTGCCCAGTGTTTTTGAAGTTAAAACAACTTGTGGTTATACGCCTGAATTATTATTTCAAGTCACTATGGCGGAATCTTTATTAGTTTTGAGTGCTGTTTTAGCCATTATGTCCATTGTTTTATTTTTAACCACCCTTTTTGATACCCCCAAATAATCAATGAAGGAAACCAATTATGCAGGGCAATTTTTAATTGCCATGCCACAAATGCCCGAAAATTTCTTTTCAGACGCTTTAATTTATATTTGTGAGCATAATAAAGAAGGTATAACGGGTTTAATGGTTAATAAACAAACGGATTTGATTTTACAAGACATCTTTATGCAAATGGATTTATCCGCTAAACAATCTAAAATAACTCAACAAGTTATTTTATTAGGCGGTCCTATACAAAATGATCGAGGTTTTGTTTTACATGCCGACAATTCACAATGGGATGCCACTTTAACGGTTAATAAACAGGCTAGTTTAACCAGTTCAAATGATATTTTAGTTGCTCTCGCAAAAGGGCAAGGACCCAAAAAAAGTTTATTAGCCTTAGGTTATTGTGGCTGGGAAGCGGGACAACTAGAGCAAGAATTATTAAGAGATGATTGGTTGGTTGTTCCTGCGGATAATGATATTTTATTTACCTTGCATTGGCAAAAGAGGCGGGAAGCGGCGGCAAAAAAAATGGGGATTGATCTTAATTTATTTAATTTACCTGCGGGTCATGCTTAATGTCGGTTATTTTAGGCTTTGATTTTGGAACCCAAAAAATTGGCATTGCAACAGGGCAATTAATTACCGCCACCGCCAGCCCATTACAAACTTATTCTTATCAAAATAAAAAATTAAATTGGGATTATTTTGCTGATTTAATTCACCAATGGAAACCCAATGCTTTAGTGGTTGGGTTACCTTTTCAATTAGATAATCAAGCCTCAGAAACCGCCCCGCGTGCCAAACGATTTGCCCGTCAATTACACGGGCGATTTAACTTAGCGGTTTATATGGTGGATGAAAGATTAACTTCAATGGATGCAAAAAGCCAATTAGGTAAACAGGCTAAAAATCCATTACTGGTGGATGCGATGGCGGCTAAATTAATTTTAGAAACTTGGTTAAGTTTATCGGAAATCGAGCGTCAACAAAGCGCATTAGTCAGCAATGGCCACATTGGCACGATCTAATTCTTGAAAACTGGTTCTTTCTTTAATTTCAGATAATTTTTTAATAGCGGGTAAAAATTTCTTATCAGCAGCTAAATATAACCAAAGCGTGGCCGTTTCTAAGTCGGCTTTAACGCCATTTCCTTCTAAATATAAAGTACCCAACATATATTGCGCCATAGGAAAACCTTTTTGAGCCAAATCTAAAAATAATTTAGAGGCAATTTGTGGAGATTTTGCTTTACCATGAGTGCCTTTTAAGTAACTTTGGGCCATTTTATAGATTTCTATATCACTCTCACTGGCTGCAAAGGTGGCAGAAGAAAGAATTAAAAGGCTGGCTAATAGGATACTTTTCATTGTTAATCTCGCTTTAATTAATTTAAAATTAAGATTAGCAATGAAGTTTTATTAAGTCAAGAAATAAAGTTAATGTATCACTTTTTAATAACAATGTAACTATATGATTTATATGTTATTTAGAATTAATTAATATTCTTAAATAAATAATAAATTTTAACTGTTTAGTCTTTAAAATCAATTGATTATATCACTTTGATACTAATTCACAATAAATTAATAAAGTAAAATCATGAATCACGAGCATTTTAACCCTTTTTTAACGCCTCTTTCTAAAGACATTCATTTAATTGAAGCCAGCGCAGGAACAGGAAAAACATTTTCCATTGCCATGCTGGTTTTACGTTTTATTATTGAAAAAGAAATTCCGATTAAAGACATATTAGTGGTGACTTTTACCAAAGCGGCCACCCGAGAATTAAAAGAACGCGTTCGTTTACGTTTACAAGAAGTTTTTATTTTTTTAAATAAGATAGATGATCAATTAAGTGATATTCAATTACAAACTTGGCTAGAACAATTGCCTGATAAAAAACAAGCTTTAAAATCGGTTCGACTGGCATTAACAGAAATTGATCAAAGCGCCATTTTTACCATTCATGGTTTTTGTCAGCGAGTTTTACGAGAATATGCATTAGAAAGCGGACAATTATTTGATATTGAAGTGACTAATTTATTAGATGAATTAAAAGCCACGATTAGTCAAGATTATTGGCGGCAACAAATTTATCCTTTGCCCTTATTTGAGGTGGCTGCTATTAGTTGCCAAATTAATAACCCTCAGAAATTATTAGACAGTATTAAAGGCGCAACCCCCAGCACTGAAATTATTCCTAAAATGATGACACCTGCTGATATTTTGGAACAACTTAAAACAGATTTAATTAAAATTAAAAGTCTAAAAGAACAGATTGTTTTACCTTTAGCTCAATTAGCTGAAAGTGAACCCAAATCTTTTAGAAAGGGTTTTGCTGAACAATTTAAAGCGATGATTTATTTTTTTAATGAAGCCCAAGAAGGGCGCTGGCTGAATGATTTTTTTAATGCTTTACCCACTTTAAATGAAAGTGCCTTACTTAATGCCTTGAATGGCAGTAAATATCGAGGAGAAGCCAAAAAGCGGGCTTTTTATCAAACTCATCAAATCCCATTAACTGAATTTAATCAGTTAAGTGATTCAATCGCAGATTTAACCTTGGCTTTTCGTTATCATTTTATTGAATATTTACATACTGAACTTGAACAGCGTCAATTAAGACAAAATATTATTTCTCAAGACGATATTATTTTACGTTTAGATAAAAGTTTAAAGGCGGATACCAATCAAAAATTAAGAAATGCCTTAGCTGAAAAATATCCGATTGCCTTAATTGATGAATTCCAAGACACAGACAGTGAACAATGGTTTATTTTTTCCACTATTTTTGCGGATAAAACCCATTATTTATATCTCATTGGAGATCCCAAACAAGCCATTTATAAATTTAGGGGGGCGGATATTTATTCCTATCTAAATGCCAAAGAACACTCTTCAAGTCATTATACCTTAGCAACCAATTATCGCTCGCATCCCCGCTTACTTACCGCCATTAATGATTTATTTAATATTGATAATCCCTTTTATTTAAAAGAAATTCCTTATATTCCTGTTGATGCGGGTATTAAAGACGATGTTTTATATATTAATAATCAAGCGGCTGAATCTTTTATTTTTATGGATTTAGAAAAAAATCCAAATAATGAAAAAACAGGTTATTGGACCAGTGGTAAAGCAAAAACAGCCATCCGCCCCGCAGTTGTTAATGAAATTAATTTATTATTAAAACAGGCTTTTTTACAAGATCAACCACTTGCCCCTAAAGACATTGCCATTTTAGTTTATAGCAATGAAGAAGCGGAAAATTATCAACAATTATTACTATCTCAAGGCATTCCCGCCATTTGTTTAAATAAAACTTCGGTTTTTCATAGCGCTCAAGCCATTAAAATTTATGGTATTTTAATGGCAATTGCTCATCCAACCGAAATAAAAAAATTAAAAACCATGTTAAACATTGATTGGTTTGCCTTAAATAATGCGCAATGGCTTGAGCTTTTTGAACAAGAAAGCCAAGTCGATACTTGGTTATGGCGGTTACAAAATTATCGTGAACAATGGCGTAAAAAAGGCGTTATGAGCATGATGCGGGCTTTTTTTGAAAATGAGGGTTTACAGCTTAATATTATTAAACAACTCCGTGCTGAACGAGTTTTAACCAATGTATTGCATTTATTAGAGTTATTACAAGCGGCTGAAACAAATGAAAAATTGAGTATTAATCAAAGTTTAACTTATTTTGAAAAAAGCAGTCAACAAAGCAGCAATGAAAGTCAAGAAATTCGCCTTGAAAGTGATGAGAATGCGATACAAGTGATTACTATTCACAGCGCCAAAGGACTAGAATATCCCATTGTTTTTTGCCCTGATCTGTGGTCGCCGAGCAGAAGAATGTCCAATGATTTAATTGCATTTCATGAGAATCAACAACTTAAAGCGGATATTGGCAGTGCCCAATTTGAACAACATTTACAACAAGCTAAAAAAGAAGCCGAGGCGGAAAATAGTCGGTTACTTTATGTGGCTTTAACTCGTGCTAAATATCGTTGTTATTGTATTTGGGCAAATGTCCGAAGCGTGAAAATAGCCAATGAAAGTGCACTGAATTATATTTTAGATACGGATGATTATCCCGCTAAATTTAAAACATTAGCAGCGGAAAAACCTGAAAGTTTTCAATATTTAAATATGGCTACTGAAACTGAAATTGAAATCGATTATCAAGCCCATAAAAACAAAGAAACCTTGCAAGCCCGTCACTATCATCGTGATTTTAAATCACTTTGGCAAATGACCAGTTACAGTAGTTTGGCACATTTAAGTAAACCTGAACAAATTGAAGAAATCCCTTTGGATAAAGCACAAGAACCCGAATTAGTACAAGATACTGTCGAACTAAGCGAAGAATTACCCAAAGGCGCTCATACGGGAAATGTGGTTCATGAATTATTAGAAAACCATGATTTTTCAAAATTAGCTGATATGGATTATTTAACCCAAAATACTGATTTTATTAAAGATCAACAAAAAATTTGTGAACATTTTGGTTTACAACTCGAAACCCCTGAATTACTTAATTTATTATTACAAGAAACCGTTACAACATCGTTAGATAATCAAGATCCACTTTTTTATCTTGCCAATTTAACCAATCAACAATGTTTAAAAGAAATGCCTTTTTATTTTTCAGCAGAACATTTATCAACTGAAAAAATTAACCAAGCATTACAAGGCTGTCCCGCCTTTTTACCCTTAGAAAGTAAACAAATAAAAGGACAATTAACGGGATTTATTGATTTAATTTGTGAATATCAGGGGCTTTATTATGTTATGGATTATAAAACCAATGCGCTAGAGTCCTATGAAGTTAAAAGTTTAACTCAAGCCATGTATCATCATAATTATGGCTTACAATATTGGTTATATAGTTTAGTGTTACATCAATATTTATCACTCCGCATTGCAGATTATGATTATGAAATTCACTTTGGAGGCGTTAAATATTTATTTGTCCGAGGCATGCAACATAAACAAGCGGCAAGCGGGGTTTTTATAGAACGCCCCACCTTTTCACAATTAATGGCATTTAAAGCGGCTTTGGATAATTTTAGTTGAGTTATACTTTACGTCTTCAATCTTATTTTTTTAATAAATATGAAAATACTCCATATTGTTGATCATTCTATTCCTTTACATAGCGGTTATACCTTTCGGTCGCGTAATATTTTTTTAAATCAACGGGCAATGGGTTGGCAAACTGAACATATTACCAGCCCTAAACATGTTCTTGAAACAGGACAATATATTGCCCAAGAAACCATTGATGATCTTCATTTTTATCGGGCAAATGTCAATCAAAATCCATTAGCGCACTTACCCGTATTAAATCAATTTGCGGTGATTAGTTCATTAAAAAAACGCCTTTTTGAGATTATTGACACGGTTAAACCTGATATTTTACACGCCCATTCCCCCGCCTTAAATGGTTTAGCAGCGGCAGCTGTGGCAATAAAAAAATCCATTCCATTGGTCTATGAAGTCCGTGCTTTTTGGGAAGATGCGGCGGTGACTCATGGCACTTGTAAAGAAGGTGATTTGCGTTATCGACTAACCCGCTCACTTGAAAATAAAGTATTTAAAAAAGCGGATGCGATTACTTGTATTTGTGAAGGTTTAAGACAAGATATTGTGGGGCGGGGTTATAATTCAAATAAAATCTTTGTGATTCCCAATGCGGTTGATATTGCTCATTTCACCCCTAATACCGAACGAGATAAGGAACTGGCTCAAAAATGGCAATTAAATAAAGCACCTGTTATCGGTTTTATTGGTTCTTTTTATGCTTATGAAGGCTTGGATTTATTATTACAAGCGGTTGTTAAAATTAAACAACATCACCCTGATATTAAAGTGTTATTGGTGGGCGGCGGATCTGAAGAAACAAAATTACGGGCATTAGTCGAATCATTAAATATTCAACAACAAGTGATATTTACGGGACGAGTTCCGCATCAAGAAGTACAAAAGTATTATAGTTTAATTGATATTTTGGTTTATCCCCGTAAATCTTCCAGAATAACCGAATTAGTCACACCTTTAAAACCCCTTGAAGCAATGGCATTGCAACAAATCTTTATTGCCTCAGATGTTGGCGGACATCATGAATTAATTAAAGAAGGTGAAACAGGTTATTTATTTAAGGCGGGAGATATTGAGGCTTTAGCTAATAAAATTTTAACGGTTTTTGAACATCGCACGGATTGGTTAAAAATCCGTGAGGCGGGGCGTCATTATGTTGAAACAGAACGCAATTGGCAAACCAGTGTGGCAAATTATAAAGAAGTTTATAAATCCTTATGAAAATTAAAAATCCGATTATTCTATCCATGCTTATCTTAGGCGGTTTTGCCATTATTGGCAGTGGTCTTTCCGCCTTTGTTCACTATCAAACATTTGAACAAATTAAAGAAAATGAATATCAAGCTTTATTGGCTAAACTTCATGCTTTAATTCCTCATCATATAATGGATAATAACTTAATTGCTGATCAAATTATGATTAAAGCCCCTGAATTAGGAACAAATGAAAGTATTGTTTATCGAGCGCGTAAAAATAATAAACCTGTTGCAGTAATTTTTACGCCTGTTGTACCTGATGGTTATGCGGGACAAATTAAATTATTAGTCGCAATTAAAGTGAATGGTGAATTGGCAGGGATTAGAGTGGTTTCTCATAATGAAACACCAGGATTAGGAGATAAAGTGGAAGAAAGAAAAAGTGATTGGATTTTTAGTTTTAAAGGAAAATCATTAACCAATCCTAATTCAAAACAATGGTTAGTTAAAAAAGATGGCGGCGATTTTGATCAATTTACTGGCGCCACCATTACACCAAGAAGCATTGTTAAAATGGTTAAAACCACTTTAATCTATTATCAACAACATCAAGCGGAATTATTTTAATGAGTCACCCATATTTAACGGTTTTCAATGATGGATTATGGAAAAACAATCAAGCTTTAGTCGCTTTATTGGGACTTTGTCCTTTATTGGCGGTGACCAGTTCCGCGATTAATGGTTTAGGATTAGGTTTAGCAACTTTAAGTGTTTTATTATTATCAAATACCACGGTTTCTTTAATTCGTCATATTATCCGTCCTGAAATTCGCCTGCCTGTTTATGTTTTACTCATCGCTTCTTTTGTGACAGCGGTTGAATTATGTATGAAAGCTTGGTTTTATGAGCTTTATTTAATTTTGGGGATTTTTATTCCTTTAATTGTAACCAATTGCGCAATTATTGGACGAGCAGAGGCTTTTGCTTCTAAAAACAATGTGGTAAAAGCCATTTTGGATGCCTTAGGAATTGGCATTGGTTTTACATTGGCTTTAGTTGTTTTAGGAAGTTTTCGGGAATTAATAGGGCAGGGGACTTTATTTTCTCAAGCGAGTTTAATGTTTGGGGATATTGCTCAAAATTGGACATTTAAAATTTCAGAAAATTATAAAGGCATGTTAGTGGCAATTTTACCGCCTGGTGCTTTTTTTGGATTGGGTTTTATGATTGCGCTTAAGAATATGATTGATAAAGCAAGGTAGAGACAAGGCATGCCTTGTCTCTACAATATCGCTAATTATTCTGAATCACAATATTAGGAAACTTAGCCGCATAACTTTTGGCTTGTAATGATAATTTAGCCGCTGTTTTACGAGCAATTTCACGATAAATCAAAGAAATTTTAGCATCAGGATCGGCTACAACCGTTGGTTGCCCACTGTCTGTTTCTATCCGAATCCGAATATCTAAAGGTAAAGCCCCTAAGAAATCAACATTATATTGTTCTGCCATATTTCGACCGCCATCCGCACCAAAAATATGTTCTTCATGTCCACAGTTTGAACAAATATGGGTGCTCATATTTTCAACAATGCCTAAAACAGGTACTTCGACTTTTTCAAACATCTTAAAGCCTTTACGCGCATCTAATAAAGCAATATCTTGCGGGGTTGTTACAATGACAGCACCAGAAACAGGGACTTTTTGGGCTAAGGTTAATTGGGTGTCGCCTGTACCAGGAGGTAAATCAATGACTAAATAATCTAGCTTTGCCCAATTGGTATCATTTAATAATTGTTCAAGGGCTTGGGTTACCATCGGTCCCCGCCAAATCATCGGGGTTTCTTCATCTACTAAAAACCCAATGGACATGGCTTGTAAATTATAATTTTCCATTGGTTCTAATGTTTTGCCATCTTTTGATTCTGGCTTACCTTCAATACCCATCATACGCGGTTGTGAAGGACCATAAATATCGGCATCTAAAATCCCCACCGTGGCGCCTTCTTCTGCTAAAGCTAAAGCAAGATTAACAGCCGTTGTGGATTTACCCACCCCGCCTTTACCAGAAGCAACCGCAATAATATTTTTAACATTATCAATGGGTTTTAATGCTTTTTGTACAGAATGCGCTTGAATTTTCCAACTGACCTCAATATGACACTCACTTACGCCATCTAACGCTTCAACAATGGTTTTTAATGCATTAATTAAGGTTTCTTTAAAACCTGCCATTGGAAAACCAACTTCAATTTTAATACTGACTTTATCTCCTTCAATGTCAATATTTTTAACTGATTTATTAGTTACTAAATCTTTTTCTAAATGAGGTTCAATATAAGTTGCTAATGCGGTTTCAATTTGTTCTGTTGTTACTGCCATGCTGACTCCTGCCAAAATTTTTAAGTAAAAAGTAAAGATGCGGGCATTTTACACTAATTCAAGCGGGCTATCTCCTATTAAAACGCTTGGTTTTTATTTATACAGATAAAATTAGGTACGACATAATTCCGCTAATACATTTAAACGAGATTCACTGTTTTGGACATAAGGATTGTCTTTATCCCATGCATAACCCGCTAAGATAGAACAGATCAGGGATTTTACTTTATCATTGGGATCAGGATGTAAAATAATATCCTGTAATCTTTCATCATACCAAGCATTGACAAAAGCCCGAAAAGTATCCACGCCTTTCATTAAAGGGTCACTATATTCTGTTTGCCAATCAACTGTTTTTCCTTGTAATACTTTATCAACCAACGGAGCGGCAATGGCGGCTGATTCCATTGCAATCGTGACACCCGAAGAAAAAACAGGATCTAAAAATTCTCCCGCATTACCTAATAAAGCAAAACCCGCTCCATATAAGGATTTTACATTACTAGAATAACCCTCAATAACTTGAACTTTAGTATCATAATTTGCTTTATTTAATAAAGCATTAAGAGGTGGGTTTTGTTTAACAGCTTGTTGTAATTGTTCTAATGGGGTTGTTGCTAAAGATTCAATATAGTCAGGAGGGGCAACAACGCCTAAAGAACTACGACCCTTAGCAAAGGGAATTAACCAATACCAAACCGCTTTATTTTGAGGATGAATGGATATTAAAATTTTATTTCGATCATAATTTGAATCATCAATCATATCTTCAATATGACTAAATACAGCTTGGCGTTGAGGTAATTTAGAAGGAATTTCTAAATCAAATAAACGAGGTAAAACCCGTCCATAACCACTGGCATCTAAAACAAATTTAGCTTCAATCTGATGACTTTGTTTATGATGATCAATATAACTTAACAGGGGTTTATTATTAATATAATCAAAGGCGGTAATTTCATGGTTATAATAAATTTCAACGCCCATATCTTGCGCCGTATCAGCTAATAATTTATCAAATTCAGCCCGTTGTACTTGAAAGGTAGAACCATGACCTTTAGAGGTTTTTTTTGAAAAATCAAACGCACTGGTACGAGAACCACAGGAAAAAGCCGCGCCATTTTTTAATTGAAAACCCGCATTATTAACAGCTTCAAGCATTCCCGCCTGTTCAATGACATTCATACAATTAGGTAATAAACTTTCTCCAATAACGAAACGGGGAAACTGAGTTTTTTCAAAAATTTTAACTTGATAGCCTTTTTTACGTAATAATGCGCCCGCAATGGTCCCCGAAGGACCTGCGCCAATAATTACAATCTCTGTTTTATTCATTATTAAAACCTAATAAAGTTGCAAAAGAACAAAACGCATTGTATAAGGCTTCTAAAAACGCTTCCAACTATTTTCATGCAAATAATTCAAAAACAACAAATCGCCATTGCCGTTATTTCTAATCATAAAAATCAAATTTTACTCACAAAAAGAAAAAAAAATGCCCATCAAGGCGGACTTTGGGAATTTCCTGGAGGCAAAGTAATGCCCCAAGAAATAATAACAGACGCTTTAAAAAGAGAATGTCAGGAAGAATTAGGCATTGAAATCACCGCTCAACGCCCTTTAATTAATATTAATTATCAATATCCAGAATTAAACGTCGAATTACAGGTTTTTTTAATTGAAAATTTTTTAGGAAAGGCAAAAGGATTAGAAGGGCAACCTCTGCAATGGGTTAATAAAGAACAACTAAACCAATATAAAATGCCTGCAGCAAATCAACCCATTATTAATGCCGTTCAGTTACCCAGTGAATATTTAATTACCCCCCAAAAAAAAGATAATTTACTTTGTTTTATTGAAAATAATTTAAAAAAAGGCATTAAATTAGTTCAATTCCGCCAACCTCATTGTGATTTTAAAAAAATATTAGAAGTTGTTGATTTATGTCATGATTATCAAGCCAAATTATTAATTAATGAAGATATTAAACTGGCTCAAAAAGTAAAAGCAGATGGCATTCATTTAAAAGCGGCTCAATTATTTGAATATAAAAAAATTCCCTTAGAATTAATTGCTGCCTCTTGCCATAATTTAAAAGAATTAAACCAAGCACAAAAAATAGCCCATTTTGCTTTATTATCACCCATAAAAAAAACCACCAGTCATCCGTTAGCAAAATCGTTGGGATTTAAAGTGTTTGAAAATTGGGTTAAACAGATTAATATGCCTGTTTATGGATTAGGCGGGTTGTTATTAACAGAAAAAAAGCAGATTTGGCAACGAGGTGGGCAAGGAATTGCGGGGATTAGTTGTTTTTTATAATTAAATTAAGTGATGTTTATCCAAAACATCACTTAAAAAACATTAATCCAAATCATATTTAAATAATTTTTTTCTTAAAGTGCTGCGACTAATCCCTAGCATAAAGGCAGCTTTAGTTTGATTATTACCCACATATTCCATCACAGTTTCTAAAAAAGGACGTTCAACTTCGCTCATAACTAATTCATATAAATCAGTTACTTGGTGTCCATCAAGACTATTAAAATAATTTTTCATTGCACTGGATGTGCATTCACTAAGGGGGACAGATTGTTGTTGGCTCATATATTACTCCTGAGGGTCACTCAAAAATATAGGTGTTCATTAAAAAGGAAATAAATAAATTATTCTCCAGCAACAGTTTTATTTTTATTATAAATAGTTATAAACTATAATTATAACGGAACTATAGCACGCACCAATATTATGCGCAATAATTAAACAACCTAAATCTTGATCAATGTTGTTCCAACCAAAAAGTAACAGGACCATCATTGACTAAACTGACCAGCATATCTGCAGAAAAAATGCCTGATTCCGTATTTTGATATTGTGCTTTGGCTTTATTAACCATTGTTTCAAATAAAATTTTGGCAAATTGGGGTTCAGCACAGCTTGAAAAACTGGGGCGTAAACCTTTCTTTGTATTAGCCGCTAAAGTAAATTGGGGGACCAATAATAATCCGCCTTGTTGTTGTTTTAAATTTAAATTCATTTTACCTTGTTTATCTTCAAAAACGCGGTATCCCAGTAATCGTTCAATTAATCTTTGGGCAATTTTTTCATTATCTAAAGGTTGTATTGCAATTAAGACAACTAATCCTTGTGTAATTTTAGCAACCACATTATTATTAATTGTAATTTGTCCTTGAGTGACTCTTTGTATTAATGCAATCATATAATCCCCATTAATAAATTATTGATGCTATAATTAAATCATATTATATTAATCTAGTTTCTCTTATTTTTCAGCTTAAACATTGTATAAAGGATTTGAATAATTTACAAAAAACCACAACCTTCTAATTCTAATATCTTAAGAGAAATCAAAAAGTGACCTTAAATGAATTAAAATATATTGTTGCCGTTGCTGTTGAACGTCATTTTGGTAATGCAGCCAAACGCTGTTTTGTCAGTCAACCTACGTTAAGCGTCGCCATTCGTAAAATTGAGAAAGAATTAGGGGTTAAACTGTTTGAGCGAGGACAAGGAGAAGTTAAAGTAACCCCGATTGGTAGCAAGATTATCAGTCAAGCTCAACAGGTTTTAGAAGAAGCCAGTGCCATTAATAAAATTGCTTCTCAAGGACAAAATCAATTAAAAGGTCCGATTCGTTTTGGGGGGATGTTAAGTGTTGGACCCATTTTATATCCCTCATTAATCCCCAAATTAATTGAGAATGTGCCTGAAATGCCATTGTATATTGAAACCGACAATAGCTCTAATCTTTTAGAGGCGCTACGACAAGGTAACTTAGATATTGCTTTAATCTCATTACCTATTAATGAACCAACTTTTGAAACCCGTCTTTTATATACGGAACCCTTAGTTGCCATTTTACCCAAAAATCATTATTTAACTTATGAAAAAAATTTAACATTAGAGCAGATGGGAAATGAACGGGTTTTTCTTTTGGATAAAAACCATTGTTTACGTGATTTAGTACTTGAATCTTGTCCTAGTGCTCAAAATCCCCCCATTGATAATGATTCAAGCGATAATTTTCCTTATGAAGCAGATGCTTTAATTAATATTGCTTATATGGTAGCTGCTAATTTAGGGGTTAGTATTGTACCAAGTAGTGCGGCTGCGACTTTTCCATTATCAGGTTCTTTACTGGAAGTTCGAGAATTTAAAAATGAACCTCCCAGACGTCAAATTGCCCTTGCTTGGCGACGGAGTTATCATCGTCCCGAAGCCGTTCATAAAATTGCGGACACCATACTTGAGTGTAATTTAAGCAATGTTGAAATGGTTATTTGATAGAACTCGTTTTTTTATCCCTCTTTTGTAAAAAGAAATGCTATTATTAAAATAATACTCACATTTAAATCATTCAGGTTATCTAAAAAAAAATGAGCGATTTTCTTAAATCTTTAAAAACTGAATCTAGCTCTTTGCGGCAAACTCAAGCACAGGAAGAAGCGCGCATTGAAGCAATAAGAAAACTGTATAAACAAGATGTTAATCCAAGATTACAAAAATTATATCGTTTTTTAAAGCAGGTGGTTGATCACCTTAATTTCTTAAATAAAAACATTGTAGCGGATTATAAATTTCCAGTCATTGGCGCTGTAAAAAATTTTAAACAGTCAAATTATATTACAACAGTGGATGATACTGATGAAATAGGGCGGATTGAATTATTATTTAATTGTCTTTTAGAAAAACCCATTGTGAGAGTAATTCAATCAACAGCCGAAGTAACAAAATTAAAGGATTTTTTGGGTGAACACTTAATTCATTTTGATAGTCATACCTCTTACTCACCTTCAGGGAGAGCGATTGGAGTAAGGTTTGAAATTGAATCACAGATTCCCGTGCAATTCACCTTTACTGTTGAAATGGATACTTTAGATATTGATTTGGATATTTATAATTTTCTCCATATTGGACACCATCGCATTACCTTTAGACCTCATGAATTAAACAATGATTTAAATGATCGGATTGGTAAATTTATTGTTCGTCAAGATTTAGGATTAATTAAATTAGGGATGACAGGCGAAGACAAAGAAAAAATTAGGAAAGCAATTGAAGCTCAAAAGAAAAAATCTTTTATGGAAAAAGTTATTAATACGGTTTATAACCCCCCTACCAAATAAATAATACACTTTGTAATTCATGATTGAACTTCAAGAATTAGCATTAAGACGCGGTAGCCGCTTATTGCTAAAGGACACCAGCTTAAAAATTCACCCCCAACAACGCGTCGGAGTGGTGGGCAGTAATGGTTGTGGGAAATCAACGCTCTTTGCTTTATTATTGACTGAATTAGAACTTGATGCGGGAAATTTAAGTTTTCCAAAACAGTGGGTTATTGCGCATGTCCAACAAGAGATTGCCATTAATGATCAACGTCCTGCCATTGAAATGGTATTAGACGGCGATAAAGAATTACGCGCCTTAGAAAAAAAACTCAAACTCGCTGAACAAAAAAAGCAAGGTGAGTTGATTGCTGAATTACATGATAAAATAGAAGTCATTGATGGTTATAGCGCCCGTTCAAAAGCCTCCAAATTAATGGCAGGGTTAGGTTTTCAAGCTAATGAAGAAGAAAATGCAGTTTGTTCTTTTTCAGGTGGCTGGCAAATGCGTTTAAATCTGGCTTCTGCTTTAATGTGTCGTTCTGATTTATTATTATTAGATGAACCAACTAACCATTTAGATTTAGACACCGTTATTTGGTTAGAAACTTGGTTAAAAAATTATCAAGGGACTTTATTACTTATTTCTCATGATCGAGATTTTTTAAATCAAGTGTGTACTCATACACTTCATTTTGAACAACAAAACTGTAGAATTTATAATGGTAATTATCAGCAGTTTGAACGCATTAGAAGCGAACAACTTGCAGGACAACAAGCCGCTTATGAAAAACAACAAACTGAAATAGCCCATATTGAATCTTTTATTAATCGTTTTAAAGCCAAAGCCTCCAAAGCAAAACAAGCACAAGGGCGGGTAAAAGCTTTAGAACGGATGTCTTTAATTGCGGCAGCCCATGTTGACTCCCCGTTTCATTTTGAATTTAAAAAAGCAACTCAAATGCCGCGCCCTTTACTTAAATTAGATGCGGTCGATTTTAGTTATGGCGATCATCTGGTTTTAAAAAATAATCACATGGTTTTGAATCCAGGTGATCGCATTGGATTATTGGGTGCCAATGGGGCGGGAAAATCAACCTTAATTCAATTACTTGCCCAATCTCTACAACCTCAAAATGGCGAAGTGGTCACAGCCCAAGGATTAAAAATTGGCTATTTTGCTCAACATCAATTAAAACAATTGGAAATGCAACAAAGCCCCTTAATGCATTTACAACGTTTAAATAAAAAAGCCAGTGAACAATCATTAAGGGATTATTTAGGTGGTTTTGCTTTTCGGGGAGATCAAGTCACGGATCCGATTGAACCCTTTTCAGGCGGAGAAAAAGCCCGCCTTGTATTGGCTTTAATTGTTTACCAGCAACCTAATTTACTATTATTAGATGAACCCACCAATCATCTTGATATTGAAATGCGGCAAGCGCTTGCTCAAGCTCTACAAGCCTTTGAAGGCGCGATGGTGATTGTTTCACATGATCGGCATTTATTACGCACCACGACTGATAATTTAGTCATTGTAAATCAACAAAAGATCATTGAATTTGATGGTAGTATTGATGATTATCCGCAATGGTTAGCCACGGAAAAAAATAAAGACAAAGGGGTTAAAAATAAATCCACGCCTCATTCAGCCAGTGCTAAGAAAGACCGAAAAAGACAACAAGCTGAAAATAGAAAACGCTTACAACCCTTGCTTAATCAGCGTAAAAAAGCAGAACAAGCGGTTAATAAATTAGAACAACAAAGTGCTGAAATTGAACAAAAACTGGCAGATCCCAGTCTTTATGAAGAGCAAAATAAACAACAACTTAAAACCCTTCTATTAGAACAAAGCCAAGTTAGTAAAGAATTAACTGAACAAGAAACCCGTTGGATGGAATTGTCTGAAACATTGGAAGAGTTAGAAACAAATTAAATAAAAGAAGTTGCACAAGAAGCGGTTAATGGATTACCAAAATGGCTATTTAAGGTTTGACCATTTTGATCAATAAAGCGATGGGCTTTAGTGCCATTATTGCGGGTAAAACGCCAATCATAACCTGTAACGGTATAACTTTTTAAATCTGCATTTTCTTCTGCATAGGCAACACACCAGCGTTTTGGAATCCCATTTGAATTTTTTGCTTGATGCCAAATCCATTTATTATCAGGTTCAACAGGACTGGTACTAATTTTAACACAATCAGGTTGGCTTTCTGCTAATGTATTTGCAATACACTGATGAGAACTTGCCAAGGCAAGAGCGCTGCTATTACTTAAAGTATAAACAACGGGAATAGCCCCTAAACTTTTTAAAACACGGCGGCGAGTTTTAAAGGTTTCATCTTGTTCTTTATTTGTTTTTGCCATCTTCATTCCCCAAACTAAACTTTAATTGTATA
>Ga0256847_1000332_pt1 | contig 31018 bp, 23 predicted proteins | sample TeddybearmetaG_FD_189099 | JGI IMG/M metagenome (GOLD analysis project Ga0256847, IMG submission 189099) | Hydrothermal vent microbial communities from East Pacific Rise, Pacific Ocean - Teddybear | ecosystem: Environmental > Aquatic > Marine > Hydrothermal vents | place: Pacific Ocean: East...
TTCGTTAGTAAATACGACACTTCTTGATTGGCATATTTATCGTGTGCATCTTTAACATTGGTACGCTTTCCAAAAATTGAATCGGCTTCGTCACAAAATAGAACCCATTCTTTATTTGCGGCTTTATTAAATAAATTAGCAAGATTTTTTTCGGTTTCACCTATATATTTTGATACTAGAGTTGAAAGATCTACTCGATATACCTGTTTATTGGTATATTTTCCTAATAAACTAGCTGTTAGCGTTTTACCTGTACCAGATGGACCATAAAATAAAGCAATATAACCAGGTTTAATTTTCGATTTCATTTTCCAGTCATCTAAAAGTATATCGTTATATTGTAACCAAGTTTCAAGATCTTTTATCTGTTCTAATGTATTAGGGTTTAAAATTAAATCATCCCAATTTAAATTTGTTTCTATACGTTCGGCAGGAAACTGAGGGCTTAATTTGGGTTGTGGTATAACACCAGTACTTAATGCATAAAATGTTTCTTCGGTTAATAAAACTTTTCCACTCATAAAGGGTTCACCTTGTGGTGGGTTTTCAAGAAATAAGATTCCTTTTTTAGAAAAAATATGTTCTTCATCAAATAATGAAGCTACTTCAATTCGTTTAGCAGTATTCATACCAGCTAAAATAAATTGAACCGTTTCTCCAGTTGGAATAATCCCTCGATGATTTTTTCCTTTTACACCTCCAAATTCTGGAAATTCTGTCCCGCCAGGAAATTCTTCAGTAACAACTGTTAATAAAAGAGTTGGATTTAACTGTGGTGCAAAAGCGATAAGAATAGTAATAATTTCTTCAGTAGAAAATGAATTTGATAATAGAAAAGATCCTAATAAAGAATTATTTATAGATTCAACATCAAATTGTGGGGCCTGACTTAAATGCTCTGTTGAATTTTTAATACGCCAAGAAATAAGCTCATATAAATAAGAGAAGGCTGTATCGATTGCTAAATTATTATTAACGAGGGTTATCATTATTAAAGTGCTTTATATTTATCGTAAGCCTTTTTTAATTTGGTATCGTATTTATTTTCTTTAAACGCAGGACCGTTATATCCTTTTGCAAAGGCTGCCCAATCTTTAGATTTTAAATGTTGTATTAAATTATTTACTTTACAAAAAATACCAAATGCATTGAGATGGGCACGTTCATGCGTATACATATCGGCAACATAACTATCGACACTTGGGTAGCCTAGTATTTTATAATTGAAACCCATTATTTGAAAAGCACCATAGGAAGCTGATGCATAAGCTGCATCATGAACACCTTTAATATCACTCATTCCAGCAGCTTTTTCTAGACGGTCGTATTCTTTACCGCCACCTTCATAAAAGCTTCGCGTCCATTTTTTATAGAGCACATTTTTAACTCGATCGGTTAAAAAATCTTCAGGGATTAATCCGTTACCTTTAAGTTCGCGCCAAAAAATATGTCCTTCAAATAAGATACGTGGTCTTCCGTCTATTAAAAAACCTTTTCCGCTACTTTCTACTTCGTTTACGGCTTTTACAGCAGCAAGTTCGATATCGAACTTTTCAGCAAAATCAATAAGATCTTGTTCCGATAAATATTTGTCATTAAATTTGGTTAGTGATTCTTGAGCAGCTATAAGTAAAGACCAACTTTTAGGGCCAACAATGCCATCGATTACTAAGTTGTTTTTTTTCTGAAAGTCCATTACAGCATTATGTGTATCCTTTCCGAAGAAAGTAGAAACAAATACATCATAACCAATTGCTACAAGTATTTCTTCTAAAACATGGACATCACTTCCTGAAGATTTGTATCTAAGTGTTTTCATGTGTCTATATTATTTTATTAAATCGGTCACATGCATTTCGCTATAAACCATTCTCTAGGTTTGAAAAATTTAGCATGCTCGTTTCATGATATGTTTTTAGGAAACTAAGATACCCATTAGATAACTAGCTCACAAGAGGGTTTTCCCTATTTTTTAGACTAATGGCTCTATTGAAAAAATATCTATTTTTGATTTTCTAAAATTTCGAACGCGTTTCATCACTGTTATTCCATTACGTGATCCAGCTGTATTTGTATTACCTTCAATTGTTTCAATAAAATTATTATCGATAGAAATTATAATACCAGTATGTGTCCAATCAAGTTTCGATTTTTGTATTAAAAAAATGTCTCCAGGCTTAATAATAGAAGGGTCTTGCCTTATTTTTTGATAACGTGTTAGTAACCCTTTTTGAAGTCCGTGTGTTCCAAGCGTATCACAGCTAAAAGTAGTTGGCATTAACGCATTAAAATCTTTGCCAAGTTGTGAAGCAGCTTGATCTATAATTGTTTGTACAAAGCCCATACACCAATACCATAAAGAACCATCGTTGCCGTTCATATAGCTTCTAACCCAAGGGCCGCTATTTGCTTCTCCTTTGATTATTAACTCGAATGGATGATTTTCGAGATGATTTTGAGCAGTTTCTAGAACCAAGCTTCTAATATTATTGCTAATGAGCGGTTTTTCGAAAGCGTTTTTCATGTTTTCTGAAAGGGTTTCGAAAAGTACTTTAGTAACGATTCCCGATTGTGTTAGTCCTACTTCGTTTTGAAAGTTTTTCACTGCGCGTTCGGTTGCGGGACCATAGTCGCCGTCGATACCAGTTGCGGTTCCGCTAGTCGGATTCCAAATAGAAAATAAGGTTAACCACGATTGTATTTTTATGATGTCCTTTTTACTATTTGAAGTACCGTTTCGTTTTTGAGTTGCTTTAATTGAAAGCTCTTTTTGGTAGTGTGTTTTTTTCATGGTTTTTATTTTACTTGATTATAAATATTAATATGATATGAAAAATCTTTCTCGGGGAATAATTCAGGAAGTACTCTAATTGCAATTTCCATGTCATCTAGAGCAATACTTTTATGAGGTATATTTTGGTTCCAATCTATAAAAAAATATTGCCATCCTTTTACTGCACAAGAAGATATCATAGCTTCAAAATACTCTTCTATTGATAAGTTTATTGAGCAATACCAGTTTTTATCAAAAAACACAATTTTTGGCGGAAATTTTTTAGTCTCTCTTTTAAAACAACTATAACGCCAATCATCACTTCGACCTTGCTTTTCAAACCAATTTAGTGTTTCAAAATGTTTCAGATGTTCAGGTACTGGGACATCATTTGATAGTGAAAAATCTATTTTCCAAAAAGTTGATGGATTTGCTAATGCTTCAAAAATCCCATTAAAATAAAACCCTCCATATATAGTATAATCATCTGTGTTAGATTCCCAAATTAATTTCATTCCTGATAATTTCAAAATTGGAGCATCTTTTTTCTCCATTTCTAAATTAGCTATAGTCTTTAAATCTTCTAAAGTCCATCCCATGCTTGAGTCAGAAATATCAATAATATCATTCCAGTTCGTCGTATCTATTTCTAATTTACTATTGGACTTTATTTGTTCTCGAAACTCTTTTATTATTTTTAGAATATGGTTCATATTATATTATTTCTAGACTTGAATTAGCACTCATTTTTGTTCTTAATTTAGTGATATTAGTTCTAATCGATTTCCATTTTCGGCTTTCTTGTGTAATATTTTTTGAAGTATATAATCGCTCTATTTTTGCAGTTAAGTCAGAATCACTTGTATATCTGCCATAACTTTTTGCTTCTAAAATATCTAAAGCAAAATCACTAGACACGTTAAATTGTTGTACAATAGTAGGCCTTCCTATATCATTTAAATTAAAAGTAACTCCAGTAGCAGAAACTGGTGGAGCTCCCTGTGTGAATATAAAAGGTGAACCGATTCTTACTTTATTTTCTCCATTATATTTACTAACTGTTACCGTAATTGATTTTGCAAAATTTTCGATAGCACCATTTTTGGGATGGTTTTCCCAAGTAGTCTTATAGTGTAATTTTTCACCTGCAGCAGTCTGGGTTTTTGCTAAACTTTCTGGACCAGTTTCCATTAAACCATTATTTGATTTTGTAATAATTGATAGGTTACCGCTAACACCACGTCCTCCAAGATCTTCACTTACCATATGCCCTCGTACCCATGAATCGTGAACTGAGTTTAATGCTTGAGCATGACCCCAACCAGGCAAGGCTCCAGGTCGACTACCTCTTGATCTATTACTTGTTAAAGGATCTGCAGTAACATTAAAAGCATTATAAGAAATATGAGTAGGAGGTAAGGCTGGAGAATCAAGATCTTCTTCATCTCTAGGATTTATTTCTGCTACGACTTTTAATTTTTCATTTACTGTTTTTAAATCTATCTTTTTTAGTTTATAAAGCGTTTTTATTTCTGGTAGTTTTCTTCTTAGTTTCGATGGATCTTTACTATTGGCATTATAATAATTTTCTGCATCACGAGTTGCTTTCTTCACATCCCTTTCTTTTTCTGCAGCTGTTCTATTATCAGGACCATTATCATTAGCATTTTGAGCTCTTGAATCACCTCTACCAACTAATTTCCTAAACGCTTTCTTCGCCTTCTTAATAAGTTTATCAATAGCCTTATCAATTCGTTTGCGAATTTTCTTGATAATTTTTTGAACCTTTCTTGCCAATCCGCTTATACCAAGTAAAGAGGCTAAGAATCCAATAATAACTGGCAGCGCTTTCGCTAATGCATTTTCGATGGCACTTGCCACTTTCGAAACATCGCCAGATGCAACTGCTTTTACACCTTCGGTAAATGCTTTTACTAGTTCTATGATTTGGCTGCCACGTTCTATAAAGAAACGAACCACATCAATAATCATCATACAGGCTTTTACAAAAGCAGAAGCTGGATTCATTAAGCCTAATACCCATTTAATACCTGCTTCAACTACTGTAGTAATAACCATTTCTTTTATGGCGCCCATCACAGTTTCCTTAAGATCATTAAACTGATCTTTTAAATATTCCCATAATCCATCAATGCCTCCAGTTCGTAATATTTGAAATATTTCGAAACCAGTTTCCAAAGCATTTACAACAGGTTCGCCAAGTAGTTTAACGGCTTTGCTTCGAATATAATCCCAGGTAAGCCCTAGTACTTGTGCGATTAAACTAAAGATTCCTTTTAAACTAAATAAATCATCCGGAATCGTAATGCCAACTGGACCTAATGTACCCGTTAGCCACTGTATTAATCCTGTTTGTAAATGTTTTAATATGTTGTTTCCGAAGTTGGTAAAACCTTGTGCAAGCCCAGAAAACAGATTGCTTAAGAAACCAATAGGATCTTCAATTATAGACATTATAGCACTAAGCGCTCCAAGCAATAGCTCGGTTAACATGTTTTTAATATCAATAATGGTTTGAATAATACCCACAATAGCATCCAGAGCCATATCTATAAGGCCACGATTTGCAGCCTTCATTTCTTCAATTCGTGCATCAACAGCTTCTAAGCCTTCTGTATATTGCTGGGCAAGACTATCGATAAGCTCGTCTTGTTTGCTATTTACCGAATCTTGTAATTCATCGAACTTTGTTGAAATTTCTTCGGCAGCATCTGTACCAATTTGTTGTAAGTTTTCAGGAAGACTCGTAACATAATCTTGTACTTCTTGTTTTCCAGTAGTTATTCTTTCTTTGGCTTCATTTAATTTATTGGCAACCAAGTTTGCTACAACTGTAATTACCTTGTCCATATAATCTATATAAACTTCTCTACCTTCAGCAAAAAACTCATTTACTTCATCGGGCAATCCTGTAAATTTATCTATTAGCCATTGAGCTGCCCCAGATAAACCACTATAACGTCTGCTTTTATAGGCATCCATTTTGCGTTCGACATAGCTTTCAAATTTCTGTTTCGCTAATACAGTTCCTGCTGTAAATAATGTATTTACATTCGTATCTAAATCGCCTAGTATTTTTTCTACATCTGTTTTTGCCTTTTCATAAATAGTATTAATTTCACCAGCAATTCGAGTACGTTCTGTAGTGTCGGTAGTACCAGTTTGTTGTTGCTGTCCTGCAACTTGATTTAACGAAGTAGTACGGTCTTGATGCATGCCCTGCAATCCTACTTGACCAGTAGTATTTGCACCTGCTTGGGTATTTTGAAGAATACCTTGCTCTTGTTGTCTTAATCCTGTTGGTGCGGTATCGGTATGTTCTTTTGCCTTGCCTTTTGCATCTAAGCCTGCAATAAAAGTTGGTTCGTTTGATTTTGCTAACTGTTCTTCCGTAATTTCATTATCAGCCATTTGGGTATCCACTTCGGCCATATTATCCTGAAGCGGTTTGTTGACCTCTCCATCACCTCGTTTTGGAGGCATGGCTTTTTTAGGGTTTACACTTGCCGGAGGTGTGCCAATTGGAGCTTCGGGTAGGGGAGTTACCTCTCGTTCGGGTATTGCATCTACGTTTGGTTCTTGTTGTGATGTTTGTTCGATCGGACCAGCTGCTGCTGTTTGCTCGTTTTGGACATCTTGAGAAGCAGCATTACTTACTTCTTCAATATTATTGTTATCATCAAAATCCATTGCTTCATCCTGCGTTGCAGGAAGTTGCATGCTTTCGATGCGTTGCATTAGTTGGGCCTTAAAATCCTCTGCATTAAAGTCACCAGCTTCGGCATTATCCATTTCATCTACTTGCCCAGCTTGTGCCATACTTGCGCGTTCGTTAGCTGGCGATACAGCTGCACCTTGAGCAGCCCCTGCCGATGCCGATGCAGGTTCATGATCTTGTTGCCCTGCTGCTGTAGTTTCAACTCTGCCTTCTAATTTTTTAAAGTTTGGATCTTCCTTCGGACTGCGAGGCGTGGTTTTTACATCTTCCTCTTTAGCTCCTTTTTCTTTCCCATCTTTCTTTTCGCCTTCTTTTCCTTTCTCTCCATCAACTGGTTTGTTTTCTTCTACATTTTCCTTTTTTTCTTCGGAAACAACTTCTTGAGCAGCAACTTCACTTACAGAAGTAGCTTTGTCTTTATTACCTTTTGAAGTAACACCATTTAAAGAAGGTTTTTCATTAGCTAGAGCCTGTTTATCTGTTGATATAGGTGAAGATGCTCCTTGTTGAATGGTATGAGTTAACTCATGAGCGAGTAGTGTTTTGCCTTCTTTTGAAGCTGGACTAAATTTTCCTTCGTTGAAGAAAACATCATTTTTTGTTGTAAATGCTTTGGCTCCAAGATCTTTATTCATTGAAGCCGACTCTGAGCTTGTATGCACTTTAACACCACTAAAATCGGCACCAAAACCAGACTCCATTTCAAGTTTTGTTTTTGAAGGCAACGAACTCCCTTTTCCGCGTTCATTTTGTATTTGGCTAGTTATATCTTTTGGCGGTTTCTTAGGAATAGAAATTTTAGTTTGAACATCCTCATCCTCTTTGGTTTGTGCTTCTTCATCTTCCATCATTTGCACGTCTTCATCTTCTTTAGCTTGTACAGCTTCTTCTTCCTCCTCTTTTTGTACTTCTTCAAAAGGCATTTTTTGTATCTGTTCTTCTTTCGATTCGCAGCCATCGCATTTTTCTTGTACTGTTTCTTCTTCAGCGGGAGCTAATTGAACAACTGGTGTAATGCTTTCTGCAATCGATTTTTCTTGAACGGTTTCATCTTCCTGTTTTTGAACCTCTTCAAAAGGCATTCGTTGTATTTGAGTAGCTGGAGCAGGAGAGAAGAATGGAGGAGAACTAAAAGCAGTATGTTTTTGTTGCTCGTTTTTTGCAACAACTTTTTCGGCTACAGAATCTGCTTCAACTTCATATTTATCATTGGGTTTTCCAACTTTTAATTTTGTTTGAACACCAAAAAAAGCTCCGTTTCCTTTTCTTTGTACAAAAGAATTGGAGGCCGAACCATTATTGCTATTTTTGGTGAATACTTTCAATTTTAATTATTTATTAGCTCAACATTTTTTATTGCATCAAGGTTTTTAAAGGATTCTATTTTGCGCGTGTTAGTATTTATATATTTATTATTAAAATCAAATTTCACCATAATCGTGGGATCTTTAAGTTTATTAATTCTATTTATAAGAACCATGGTATCTTTTAGTATTGATGGATTATCTTTTATATCTTTTTGAATAGTTGCATACAATTTTAGATCATTTATTAAAACTAAATCTTGGGAAGTGCTTTTACTTTCAATAGCTTTATCAGCCCATTTTATTGCTTTTTCGGGTTTGTCTAATAAAATAAAAGCTTCGGTTAGTTCGATACAATCTTCGCTTGCTTTAGCTCTTGGACCAAGCTTATTAATGAGTGCAAGTAGTTCTTCTTTTGCTTCTTCATTATTAGGGTCTTTTACTAATTCTTGTTTATATTTTTCAAATGATATCCAATCTTTTCCAATTTTAATTTCTTGAATACTTGGGTATCCAATCATTATGATAGGAATCATGAAGAACAACATCAATTTTTTAATTTTTTGTTTTTTAATAACATAAAAAACTAATATTCCACATAAAATCATAAATAGGAATACACCTAATAAAAGCAGTACTATTTCATGTAAAATCAGGTTGTCGAATAATTTTTCCATTATTTTCCTTTTATTATTTCTGGTTTATCAGGCTTTTGGTTCGTAGCACAATGAATAAAATGTGCCCATGCATCTGCCGAAGTATAATCATTTGCGCCTGTCTCACAATCAAAAATTGGTATATATTGTTCAGATGCTGGATTTCCGATACCAGCTGCATGTGCAGCTTCATGTATTAAAATTCGTATTTGTAAATCTTCACTAGCTAACGAAAAAAAAGAATTACACAAATGTATAGGTGATTGATTGTTAACTACATATGCATTCCACACATTGCAGTTAGGTATTTCAGGACCACAAATAATATTATTGTCAGACGATAGCGCATTCATCATCTTTTCAATTAACAGTTTTACAGCCGATATACTTTTAATTTTTGGCGATACAATTTTTCTTGCTAATCGCATCATTCTTTGCTGTTCTCTATATCCAGTTGCTGGATTTAAGCCAGCCAGTTTATGTTTAACAAGCTGTACTCTAAAGAAAGATTTTTGCCTTAGGTTTGGTAAAATTGATTTATTACATTTTTTCTTACCTTTTTTTTTAATTGTACTTTTCTCTTGCTGAATTGTATGTGTTAATTCATGCGCTAATAAATGTTTTCCTTCTTTCGTTGCTGGCTTGTATTTATCCTTGTTAAAGTAGATGTCATTGCCATGTGTAAAGGCATGTGCACCTAATTCCTTATTCATTTGTATAGCAGTACTATCTGTATGAATAGATACATTTTCAAAATTGTAACCAAAGCCATATTCCATTGTTTTTTTTGTTGACTTTTCCATTTGGTTACCACTTCCTTTACTGCTTTTTAGGTTTTTATCTACCGTTGGAGTTGCTGCTGTTATTTTAGTATTTGATTTGGTCTGAACTTCCTCTTCTTCCATAGCTTGAACAGACTCTTCTTCTTTGGCTTGCACACTTTCTTCTTCTTCCATTTTCTGAATGGCTTCACTTTTTGTTTGTACTGCTTCTTCTTCCGAAGATTCCATACGCTGTACAAATGGTGAAATTGTAGCTGCTAAAGGTTTTTGTTGAATTTCTTCCTCGCCTTCTCCTTTTTTCTGAATGCTTGTGTTTGGTTCAGTTGTATTCACAACTTTATCTGCTACAGAATCTGCTTCAACTTCAAACGCATCATTTGGTTTTCCGACAGCTATTTTTTTTTGAATACTTGGAAAAAATGTTGATGAACCTTTGTTAAAAGTTGAGTTCTGTTTTTTTTTCTTTTTTAACCGTCTCATAAGTACTATTTAAATGGCTATTTTTTGTTCTTCAAGCGCAATTTTCACTTGTGCATACCAATAAGGAAATATGTTGAATAATTGATGCTCAATTTCCGATACTATATTTTTTTGATATTTTGAAACACCATATAAATGATTGTACCCAATTTTTTTAGAAATTTCAGATTGTTTTTTTATGGTGGTACCATTTAATAGCTTAGTTGGTTTTATATTATTATAAGCGAGTAAACAAGCTAAATTATATTGTTCGATAACAATACAGGGTTCATAACCAATTTGTTTTAATGGCAAAAATGAGCTTCGATGCTTGGTGTAAATTTCTTCAAGTTCGTAATACGCATTTATAAATTTATTTTTTAAATCCATATCATTAAATCCTATAATACCACAGTTAAATGAATAGCCTAAATCATTATGCCAATGTGATAAATGTGACGCATGTTTTGAAAAGAATTCTACTTGTTTTCTATAATGAAACCCGTATTGGCCTTCTCGTCTTTCTATAATGCATTGATTAAACTTAAAATCAATTTTTTTGGTAATAAAAACATCGGTATCTAAATGAATGAAAGGTTTATCTTGAACTTCTAATGCATGAATTTTAGATTTCATCCACAATTCTTTATTGTTTTCAATATCAATTTTTGTGACTCTACAGGGTAGCATATATAAAAATTTATAGGCTATTTCATCTACATATAACTCGATGTCTTCATACCATAAATGACTATAAAGCACACTTAAAGCAGTCATATAAATAGTTTCCTTAAGTTTGTTGCCTTGAGACCAACGGTTATTGCTTAAAGGATATGCATTTAGACTATATATTATTCGCTGAGTTTTATTCATATACGAGCTCTTTTTCAATTTTGTTTTTCTGGTAAGTAATTAAATTATAGAGTGAGGCTTTTTTGCTGTGTTTATACAAACGCTTCCACTCGTAACTGTTTCCTAATGCTTCAGATGTAAGTTTAGAAATTTGAGTATTATGAAATTGTTTCATAGTTTCAAATGAAGCATGTCTAACTTCTTGACCTAAAAGCATTGACTTTGCAATACTATTATGTGTAAATCTTTTATTGAAAAAATCTATATGTACAGGCTTATTATTAATAACGAAGTTTGTAACTAATACTTTTGGCTGATCGAATTCATAAAATTTACTATAATACCTTTTAACGCCAATTAAGTCTATAACTTTCTGTAAGTCAGCTTCATCTTTATATGCAATATCAATATCGTGAACAGGTAAATTAAAATAATTTCGAAGATTTAAATAATCGGCAATACCACCAACAATGACAACTTTAGTCATATCAATAGATTTAAAAAGAAGTTTAAGTGTTTCCTTTTGTTCTTCAAAAATGTATGCCTCGTCTGTTTTTAAAACTCTCATAATCTATGGGTTACCAGTCTACAGTAAACATGTTTTTAAGCCAGGGTAATTTTATTAATGAAATATTCCAGGCAATGTTTTTTAATAAAATGTCTACAGTTTTTTGTTCAATAATTAGCTTCACTTTGTTCTCTTTAAGAATTAATTTACCAGGTCGTTGTAAGAATTCATTTCTAAGTAAATCAATTGAAGAACTCTTAAGTTGAGGTAAATGAGAAAGCACTGCTGTTAAAAGTTCAGTAGATTTTGCTTTAAGTTCTTTAGAAATTTTTACTTCCCTAGAAATCGAATGATTTATTGGCACACCACATAAAAACTTTTCAAATAGTTGTAAATGCTCAAACTGACCTTCTTTTCCTGTAGCCAAAAAATGTAACAAATGAACAGCTAGCGTTTTATCATTAATTGTATTCGATTCGTTTAATAAACCACAATTTTTAAAAAAACTTTTTAAAAATGGATGCAATAATATGAGCCCAGCATTTTCAACATAATGAACGCCTTTTTGTAAACTATCTTCTTCAATTTTATCTTCAAAAAGGTCGACTGCATTATCACTTTCTAAATTTTGTAGAGCTTGTTTATTTGCATCAATATTTGTTTCACTTTTTACATCGAAGTTTAATTTTTCATTTTGTTTATTTTCTTCAACCTTTTGGTTAATGTTTTTTTCTGAAAGTTTAGAAGTAGTAATAGCATCTTTTTCTTCTACTAAATCTGTAAAGCCTTTTTTACCTATTGCTGAATTATTATCTAATTTGGTTGTGTCTTTTTCTTTGCTTTCAGCATTATTAATGAAAGAACCTGATTTAATTTTTTTGTATTCTTTTGCTGAAACTATTTTCTTTTTTGCAAATAACAATTCATTAATTTCATTATTATCTTCTGTTTCTATGAGGTTATTTTCTTTTAAAATTGTAGCTATATTTTGTACTTGTTTTACAGTTTTTCTATCTATTTTTTCAGTTTGCAAAAACAACGATTTCAATTCTATAACAGCGTTTTTATGGTTTTCTTCAAAAGAAACGCAAATCAAATAATTCCAAAACCAATTTCGCATTTGCTTCGGAATTTTGGATATTAGGGTTTGAAACTCTTTTTCTTTTGTAAATGAAAGACTTACTTTTAAAGCCTTTTGATTATTTAGCAACAGACCAAGATAAAAGTCTGAAAGTTGTAGTATTGCCCTTTTTCTTATTGAAGGGTTTTGTAATTCTTTTTGTAGTTTAGTTTGAAAAGCTGTTTCAGAAAAACTATTATAAAGTAACGAATCGATCGTAATTTTACTGTTAATCGAAGTATCAATCCACCATGGAAGTTTGCCGTTTTTTAAAAAATAGATAAGCGCATTCACATCGTTCTCTTTAACCTTAAGCTTTTTAAAACCACTTTTTTTAATATTTAATAATTTGTTATTTGATTCAAAAACAGTTTTTAATTGTGAAGTTATCTGCGGAAGAATATCTTCAATCGCATCAACATTATTGGCAAAAAGATTAAGTTCTAATTTTTGAATCTGAAGGGTTTCTTGAAAACTTATTCCTAGAGCTTCAAAGTATTGCTCGATAATCGGAAACACCTTCTCATTCAAAAAACCTTCAATATTATCTTTTAAGTCATAAGCCGTCTCTGCTGAATTGGTTTCAACTTCTAAGAAAACTTTTTGAATAATATGTTGTTGTGTTTTTAACATCTTAACTTAATGCATCAATTTGTACTTTAATATGATTATTCATTGAATCAATTACTGAAAAATGTTCTTCAATACTCTTTAAGAAATCAAGGATATTATTACTTGAATCAATGTCAACACCTATTTCTTTAAGACTTTGTAAGAATGTTGAAATATTTTTTTGTATAAAATTTATTTGTTCAATAAACTCATCTATTAAAACTCTTTCTTGACAGCCAAGAATTGTATAAAAGAGTTTAATTTCTAATTCTGAAAGTTTTCCTAAAACTTCTACATCAAATGAAGAAGCATTGGCTTTTATATTATTAAATAACGAGGTGAATACGAGGTTATCAAATATTTCTACCAAACCTTCATTATTCTCTCCATTTAAAAATGTATCGCGTTTCGAATCTACGAACTGATACGTTTCTAACACTTGATTAAAAAGATTTCTAGTTTGGTCTGATAATCTATTAAACAAAGCACCGCTTCTTATTTCAATTAAATTATTAATAGAATTATCTAGTAAAACCCCAGCTTTTTCTTCACAGGTAAACTCTTGATCTTCTCGAATCGTAACTCGTATTGGCCCAAATAAATCAGAACCGCAGTCTTTGCTATGGGCTGTAATTGATACAAATATTGTATTCGAGTCATACTGCTCAATAGTACGAACGACCTTATTTCGACTATTTCTTTCAATAATTTCACCAGCTACATCCCAAGTATAGTTACTCACTTGATTACATTTATTAGATAATATTAATTTTCCATCTTCAATAACATGATCAAACATTGCAACTGGAGAAACTGCTATATTTACTGTTATACCAGAAGGTTCGCCATTTACTAAAAAGCTAAGCGATGTTACCGTATCGGAAACCAAGGCTGGTACAAAGAAAAACTTCCCTGCAATTTCGACAACTCCTTCACCTTCAATTAATACACTAACATTATCAGGAACAATCGTAAATGGATATCTTGTTTCATCATTGCGACAATATGTTGTTTTATCTAAAAATGCTTCAGGAATGATATCAAAAATAACGAGTGTAGCAACCTCATCACTACAAGATGAAATAGCATTTGTTTTTACTAAAATTTGTGGTTCATCTAATAAATCAAGGTTGTTATAAGTGTGTGCTATAGTTAAATTAATACTTGTTTCTGGAGCCGATTCATCTCCGAAATTCCATATAAATTCTTGATTATCTTGAATTGATGTAGGAATTATTTTAAAGGTAACTTCTGCTGTGTTATTCGGACGATCATATTCTATCGACTCAACATTTACTTCAAAAATTACTTTTGGTTCGACTGTTATTTCGCAATTGGTTTCGAGATTGTTTACTTTAAAATGAATGGGTTCTCCATATAATTCGTCGCTTACTAAATTTGGGTCGAAAGCAAAACTTCCTGCATTATTTCTTATTACTCCGCCATTAAAGCCTTCTTCTACAATGGCTTCAACAAATCCTCCTTTCGGAGAAACTTCAAATAAAAGCGGCTCAGTTTCAGAAGTAAAACAAAGAACATCAACAGGTAAACTTAATTCAACTATGTTTTCATCACAACATAAATACGGAAGCATAAAATCGGCTACTACAGGATTTAAAACAACCGTTTCATCATCACCTTCAGTATGTAGTTTATTAATAATTTCTTCTTTTTTGATTAAGTCGTTTCTATCAAATACGGTCGTTTTTTTTGCATCAACTATATTAAATTCAACAGGTTTATTTATATCTACTATACCTGTTTTTCGCTTTTTAGCACCTTTCTTTTTTTTATCGAAATCATCATTAATAAAATCACTACCAAAAGGAGTGCCTCCATCAAAAGGATATCCATATGGGTATCCATATCCATAAGGATAGGGGTAAGCGTCGTATTCGCCTTCTACATAAAAAATAATAAATGTTCCGCCTGGAGTTACGCCAGCCTTATGTTCGAGTCCGACATTTTTATTGAGATAATACGATGTATAATTTTCGACTACAGCTTGTGCTTCTGTTGCATTTATTGGTAATGCAATAACATTAAACGAGAGTGCATTTAGGCGTTTTATCTCAGTTAGAATAGAAATAACGTGTTGATAGTTCATGCCTTGATGTCCTTCAATTCTATAAAAATCGTGATCTATATTAAATTTTAAAGGACTTTTAATATCTAATAAACTGCTGTGATAACTCGTGTTTTTTAGATGTTTATTTAAAGAGGTTTTGTTAAAATTCCATGAAGAAATTAATTCATTTCCAACATTGTAATAAAATGGAATAGCTTTATTGCTTAAATTTCCTAAATGTCTTGAAGGCGTTATTTTAATATAGTTGTAATTAGCATTATAATTGGTTAGTTGTAAAACAGTACGTTTTATGAGACTATAAATATGTTGTTCATTATTTTTTTCTGAATAGCATACATCTAGGTTTGTTTCTTCAAAATCGATAACAAGTTCAGATATAGTATTTTCGTTATCTGAAGTAGCATTAGAAGCTTCGCATGAACCACAATTTGAAGCTGTTTCAGTAATTGCAGGCGATTTATAAAATCCATGTCTAAAATTGAAACATGAACCTGTTTTTTCAATTTCCCCAAGCATAAGATGTTTCGGAAAAGCATTTAAATCTGCACAGCAATTTGAAGCTTGCGTAATAGCAAGAAGCGACTTAACTTCGTTATAGGTATCAATTAAATCCTTTAAAAGATCGTATCTATATTGAAAATCGGGAGGGACATTGTCTTGTCCAAAACTAAATAAATCATCTAGTTTTAAGTTAATAATATCTCTAATTTGTGGCATCCCCAAACCATTTAATAATATGTTATACCCTTGTTTAATACGCCCTATTAAGTTGTTTTTTAAAGTTTCATCTGCAAATTTATTTTTGAGAACAACATAATTATTAAAATGCTCTTTTAATAAAATTGCTCTAGATGGAAAGACATCAGGTAATTGATAAAAGAGATGTTGAAAGTTGGTTTTACTTATAGTAGAATCGTGATTTTTTATATGTTGTGCGTGTGCCTTTGTTGTTATTAAAACTTTATAGTTTCCTATAATTTCGAGGCCTTGATTGTCGCAAGAAAGGCTAACACACAAATCTTGTTCTTTTTCATAAGATTCTAAATATAATAACACCACAACATCTTGGCAGGAAATTCCTTCGTTAGCTTGTAATGCAGCTAAAGAAAAAGTTTCCTCATCACCCTCTGTAGTTAGTAGCTCAAATAGTTTTATTTGATTATCATCTTGGTAAAAGAATGGTTTATAAGGCGATTTATCGTTTTCGTATTTAGTGTAATGAGAATAGGTAATTTTTTCGAGATCTATTATTTTTTCTAAAGTTTCTTCATCTAATTGATATAAATGAAATAGATCTCCATCGGTTGTAACTCCAGAACCTTGTGTGATATCGATAGTATCATTGGAGTTGCATGTTACTTTAAATCCGCAGACAATACCCACCCCATTTAAACAAATTCGCGTTAATCGATCTTGATCATCAAAATAATCTAAGACTTCGTTAAGATGGCTTTCTGTTAGTACTTGATTTTTTGTAAATCGTTTGTACTGTGTCGTTATATGAGCTAATTTTGTTGACATGATAAATAGTTTAAAGTGATCCTAAATTTGTTTTTCCGAGTATAACTTTTCCTCCTAATTCTTCTACTTCATCATCGCAGTCGAAAAGGCGTCCTGTTGGATACACATTGTCGATAGATGTAATACAAGTAATTAGTTCTTGAAGTTGTGGCTGGGGTTGTTCTTGCTCTAAGACAGTTTTTGCAAAGAGGTATTCTTTATATTTATTTTCGAATTTTAAAAGGTCATTATCATCGTCTTCAACACTTCCTTCTCGATGTCCTACCCAGCAAATTTTAGCCAATACATGCGCAGGAATTTCTTGCCGTATAATAGTTTCCATATAATTTCTGAAATCGGTATTAGAAAAACGAAATGTATACCCAGGCAGCACAATACTTACACGGTAGGAGTAAGGGTCTATGGGCTCACAACTTTCACATTCGTCGGTGCAAATAGGCATAAAGTTATTTGCTGGTACATTGGCTTGCGTAACATTGGGGCGCAATAGCATATGTTCGACTATAAAAAAGCCTTCTTCAGTAAAATCGTATTTCAAAAAGGAAATAAGATTTAGGATGGCTTCTTTAATTTTATTTTTTGAATTAAAATAATTAAAACGTTTTGCTACAATATAATCTGAGTCGCTATGATCTTCAATTTCTGGGTTTATGATATGGAATGAAAATTTTCCAGATGGGCTTGTATGAATTTCAATATTATCAATAATTGTTTCGTTAGTAAACCCAACTTCAAATGTGTTTTCGACATTAAATACCTTAGTTTGTATAATTTGAAACACAGCAAAGTATAGTTCGCGAGTTGCTAGATAAATGTCTCTATATTCTTCGGTACTCGATAATACTATCTTATTTTCTTTGTTCCGGATACGCCAACGATATACTTTACAACCATCAGAATTTATTAAATCATAAATCTCAATATAAGAATTAGTAAGATGACGTCGTGAATAGTCTAATACACCTAAAAGGCGGGCAATTCTTTTTTGAACTCCTGCTACATTTTGTGTGTTCCATAAATTTGTAGTTGGTTGGTGATAGTAGTTAAAACCGTTTCCGCGTGCGCAACTAACAACTTGATAATCTTTAAGAAAATCTTCTTTATCTCGCAATATTATTTCATCTGCACTTGATCCATAAATAGATTTCATTACAAAAGTATAATCTGTAAATCGTTCAGCAAAACGGGCTATTAGATGGTCTAAGATTTTATTTCTTCTTTCAATATTATTATCGAGTTTTTCAAACAGCGTTTCAGTTAAATTCGAATCATTATTAAGATCATAATCTGTTACTAAGTCTTCTAAGCCTTCAATGTCTTTTACTTTTTGAGAAAAAAATGTTTTTGTAAGTGTTCCATTTACAGCTAAAACTTCGTTTATTTTTTCGAGATGTTTAAAATAGCCAGCTAAAATTTGATCATAAAAAAGCAAGTAACCTTTTAGCTGTTTTGCTTGAGATTTTCGTTTTGTAGTTGGGTTTCCTGAAAGACCTATAGTACTTATTCCGTAGGTATCTGGAAAATCATTTTGAATGGTTGTATAGACTCCAGGACTTACATTAAAACCTTGCGGTATAGTAAGTTCTTTATTAGTACTTGCTAGTTGTTTTTTCTTTTCGTTTTCGGCTTCAAATATGGTTAGAAACTCTTCAACTTTGCTTTTATTTATATTTAATGGTAGTACATCTTTACTAAAATTTAGTACACTTTCTGTACAAAGTATTGGCATCGTGTCGTCGTCTAAGCAGAGAATAGATTGAGATGTAAATGATTCGTCGCAATTACCCATTGTAATTTCTTTAACCACTTTTACACCTTTAACTTCCATTATTAGATTAATGATGTCAGACAAACGAACTTCACTTCTTAACTCTGCTTCAATTAACTCATTGGTGTCTATAAATCCATTTTTTAAAATTGGTCCATCAAATATTTGAGTAGAAGTATATCCATTATCAAGCATTTGTTTTAATGAATAAAAAGTAACGTTGGTCGAAAAATAGTTGTTAATAGCGTACAGAATAAGTGCATTAACTTTTTCTTCATCGGCTTCTGTTTCTACTTCAATACTGGCACAAATTTTTACAGGATGTTTTTTTACTTCATTAATATGTATTAGATCTTCACACAAATTTCTATTTTCATGATACTTTTTTCTAATCTTTTTTTTAACAATAATTATTTGAGAAGGACTTAGATCGTCATAATCTACTATAAGATTGTACAGCCCTTTTAAAGTAAATTGCTTTTTCTTGCTTTCGGGTAATGTATTAAAATCTTCAGCATTGTAAGAGAGCATATTATTTTTGCAGTCTACAAATACATCCTTTTTGTATATACGGGGCCAACAGTTTTTTACGCCATCAAGATCTATAAATAATTTCCTGTAATCTAAAGCTGTTACTGGTTTTGTAGGTAGTATTTCGGAGGCCTTATAAAATTGTTTATTTATTTTCTTAGCAGGGTCGTCACTAAATAAAATATTTTCAATAGGCATATTAATTCGCATTCCTAAATCGGTTATTGCATAGCATAACATTTCGAGAATAGTGATACCTGGATCATGCGAATTGTAATCGGTCCAAAGATTTCCTCCAAGGCTTTCGATGTATTCTATTCCTTTTTTCCGAAGAAAATGAAAATCTAAATCGTCTTTAGATGAAACATCTTTTTTTATAGTAATATGTTTGTTTAATACTGGCATACTTCGGCTGTTTCAGTTATTGTATTTGTACAACTACTTATTTGTGTGCTAACTAGGTGATCTTTTGCTGAAACTAGTATAGAACTTAGGTTTGTAGGTGATTGTACAGTTTCTTCATCGCCTTCAATTCCATTAATTTCTTTTATAAAGTATACATCTTCCAAATAATCAACATATTCTAAATCTTCTAGATAATCGATAAGAAAACTAGTGTGCAATTCAACACCAAAAGCAATATTTTTAGTCGAATCGAATGCCCAAGGCGATAAAAATTTTGTGATATCTTTTTTAAGTTCTTCTGTGTAGAAATTTTCATCGTAATTTTTATGAAATTTCACATTTAGTTTAACACGAATAGGTTCATAAGTTGGATTTATAACCAAAGCCTGAACGTGCATCGAATTTAAATTATTAATGAAGGCTTCAATTTTGTTTAGGGTCGCTTTACTGACTCTTGGCTGATAAATATCAAAAACGTTTTTGTCTATAATGTCAGGAATTACAACTAATGTTACATCACCCGGAGAAATAAACGAAGTATTACTTGTGTGCTTTAAGCATAAAGTTTTAAAAATTTCAGGAAATGCTTGTAAAACCAAATGTTCATAGTCCCAAATAGTAATCGCTCTATTTTTATGTCTTAAACGTTCACTTACTCGTCTAAAATAAGTTGCATCTTCTTCTAATGCACTCCCTCCAAACGAACTAAAAGGTTGTGAAACCGACTTAATATGCGGAACTCTAGTTACTAATTTACTTATAGTTGAAGCCGGTAATCCTGTATTTAAATGCGATAAATCGTTGTTGTTATTTTTAAACTCAGTTAAAACAGCTTGTGCTTTTATGTCTATAAATTTGCTTACAGCATTATATTCTTTATGAATTTTCGCCTTTAACCAAGTAAGATTTGCAGGTAAACGTGTATTTGTTTTAGTTGCTTGTTTAGGTATTGATATTGCTATAATCCCAGACTTTAAAAAATTATCAACATTATCATTAATGATAAAATCCGATAAATCTTTCCAATGATTATCACATAATACGCTCCATTCAATTTTTTGATTTCCTTCAAACGAACTTGCTAAGGGGTTTTCACTTCCTTCTAATAATTGTATTAACAATGATATCGTTTGTAAATTTTCGGCATCTTTTAACCCTATATATAATTCGCCACCATGACAATAATCTGGAACAAGCCATACTTTTTTATTATCAATACTGTTTTTTAAAATTTCTTCGGAAACACTTTTAGATTTTAAGTATCCATGTTCTTCATATTGACCAAATGCCGCTATATGAAACAAACTTATTCGGTTATTATTATAAGAATCTTCAGTGCTTAAACTAAAATTAACGGTCTCTTTAGCCGAATAATTTAACGTAATACTTTCAGCAAAAGGTGTGTAAGCACTATTAGGAATAAGGGTATCTGGGTCTTCGCTTGCTAAAGCTAAGGCATATATTTTTGGAAATAATTCTTGTAAAAATGATTGGTTTAAAGATAATTTTATTGGTCCGCACACATCAAATAAACAACCTTCATTATTAACGTCTAAGTGTGTATAATGTAGATTGTCTTCTTTTTCAAAAAGAAGAACGGTAGGATCTTCGGCATCATCACCGCCCATATTTATTACATACGAAGTTGCTTTAAAATGCGCTTCATTTTCTACTATTAAGTTATTCGGATTATCTTCAATTGAGTAGCTTGCCTCTACTGCCTCTACTGCCTCTACTGCCTCTACTGCCTCTACTGCCTCTACCGCATCTACTGCATCTACTATATTTACATCTACTATTTTTGCATCAATAATTGATTCTAATATTATGTTTTCGGGTTGATTTTCTGCCTTTAACAAGTCTAAATCAGTACTATCTTCAATAAAAATACTTCCAAAATACAGCGATCTACTATTACGAGCTTGATCTTCTTTTCTATAAGCGAAATAGTAATCTTTAAAAGAATCTGGTGTATTCTTCCAAAGAATATCTACAGTAACATTATTCCATAATTTTGAAAATAATTCGGGATAATTAATATAAAAATTAGAGCGTTTAGTTGCTTGAGTTGTAAATGGGTAAAAAGGTTTTAACGAATTTAATACGCCTGTATCATTTTCTAAATCTAAATTTATAATTCCTGTAACAGAAACTTCGATATCAATTTTTTGCACCGATCTATGAACTAGGTCTCTAAACATAGAATATCCAATATTGCTTACCTCATCTGTTTCTGTATTTTTTGTAGTTTCAGTATTAAATAAAACCCTAATAATTGGTTGCTCGATATTATAATTTCCTTCTAAAATTTTATCCGAAAAATCTGAAAGAGGAGCCATATCATTTTCAAGTTCAATCAATAATGTAAGTGTGCTGTCTGTGAAACTTGTCACTTTTGAAGCTACAGTTCCATCACCTATAAATTCAAGACTTTCCTGTGGTCTAATAGGTCCAATCCACTTTTTTGTGCTCGAATAGTAAATGTCAATATTTCTAATTAATTCACTTAGCGTGTATTCATTAATACTTATTGCAGTTTCAAAAGTAATTGTAATAGCAATATTGCGCGTTCCTTGTTCTAATGCAAGCATAGGAGAAGCCAAAGCAAAGCCAACAGTTGCGTCTTTAAGTTCTGGAAATTGAACCTCCTTTGATGAATAACCAAAAGGGTGCCAATATGGCTCATCTTCAGGAAGCTCTGTACCTAAACCATCTAATGAGTTTGCAGCTTCAGCTGCTTTTATTTCGCTATTATTTGTATCGTTATAAAGACTTTTTATACTCGAAACGATGGCTTTATTTGCAATTAACTCTTGTACAGTTTCAAAAACAAGGTTCGTACCATTTGCATCTTTTTTAGCATCTAGCTTTATGTTTTCTGAAACTTTATAATCTTCTATTCTTTTTGCTAACTCAAAAATTATGTGAACCTTATCTGATACTGGTAATTGTTTTTCAATTTTAAGAACATCTTCATAATAAAATTTGAGGTGTTTATTTGTAAGGCTATTAAACTTTTTATTAGCAATGCTTAACAATTCAAGAAAGCAAACAAATAGTGTGAGGTGAGGGGTAAGGGATTGATTCTCTTTATGTTCATTAATAATAGCATTAATGTTAGTAGAATCTTCATTATAATCAACCGTTCCACGAAATGAAATGTCGCCAGTTAGGTTAAAAATGTTAAATAAATCTTCCCAGGTGTTTATAGAATTCTTGTCATCGGTAATATCGAAAAAATTAACATGTTTCGCGAAATTGTATGCGAATTGTACCCAATCTTCATTAGAGAAATCATTTAGCTCAACACTTTCAGGATTTAAGGCATCTAAAAAACGCTGAGATTGCGAAGTACCTTCGCGTATTAACAATATGTCTGTGCAATTTTTGGCCATTTTATTTAAATTTCGCTTCCTTCATTTTTATAAAAAGGATATACCATATTTCCTCTTGAGTTTGTTACGCGTACTAAATATTCAATCTTTACTAAGAGTTCGCCTTGTAATTCGTTTGTTGTATCTATTTCAATCGAAATAACATCAATTCTAGGTTCGTGATAGAGTATCGCTGTTTTAATTAAATCTTTTACATAGGTTTTTAATGTTAGGTCTAGAGGCTGAAATAAAAGTTCTTCTAAATTGCAACCATAATTAGGAAGCATAACACGTTCTCCTAGACGTGTTGAAAGTAATATTTCCAAACTTTTTTTTATATCATCTTCATCAGTTGTCGTTATTACTTTTTTGGCAACTCGATTAAATTCGGGTGGAAATCCCCATCCTTCACCTAAAAATGATTGTTCTGTTTTCATGTGTCTATAATATTTATTAATTCGGTCACATGCTGTTCGCTATTAGTGATTTCCTTATGTGAGAAAAAGTTTAACATGCTCGTTTCATATTTATCCAATTAATACTGTTGGTTCGCCCATAACAATTGTACCGCCATGAGCTGTTGTATCTCCAAGTCTAGCTGCAGGCATTCCGCCAATTAATACTGTTCCAGAACCCATTGCTATTGTATCTGGAGGCCCCACACAGGTTGCCATATCTCCAACTCTAGCTGCTGGCATTCCGCCAATAAGTACAGTTGGTTCTCCAGCTGGAAGTATTGGTCCGCCTACATGAGGAACGACTCCTGTAACCATCGGACAAACATGCATATCGGTAATTCGTGCTGCTGGCATTCCCATATTATTGTTTATTTATTGTGCAATTAATAATTGCGGTTTATTAATTTATTTGTACTAATGATCCTTTTATTACTGCTATACCACTGGTCGAAACTTCTGCTCCAGCACTTCCTTCAGCCATAAATTCGGCATTAGCCTTAATACTTACATTTGTTCCTTCCATGTTTAAATCGCCACTTGCTTTTATATTTATATCGCCTGCACTTTCCATAGTAATTCCACTATCATCTAAAGTAATTACATTCGAATTTTCATCTTCAATTATAATAACACCAGCATCTTCGTCAAGCGTCATTTTTTTTCCAGCAGGTGTTTCTATCGTACAGGATATTTTATCATCATCGAATAAGATTTTCATTTCACTTCGTGTAATAAACCCCTTTTCATGGTTATCGTCACTTGCAGTAATAGGAGCTGGTTTTGCGCTGCTATGAAGCATTCCTAGTACTATCGCATCGTTTGGGTCGTCATTAATGAATCCTACAATTACTTCATCTTCAATTTCAGGTCTAAAAAAAGAACCCCTATTTTCTCCTGCATCTAATGTGGCAACACGCGCCCATACACCTTGTTCTTCATTATTGATTATTGGTAATTGAATGTGGATTCGATCTTCTCCATCAGGGTCGTCTTGTAATTGTGTTACAATGCCAATTTGCAAGCCATTTATAGCTGGTAATAAACCCGATGCAGGTTGAGCATTAACATCATATGTTTCTGAAAACCACTTCGGATTCATTCCAAACTCGGCATCGACTGTCCAATTTCCATCAGCTATTTCATGACGAATTGCTGTAACATATATTTTTCCATTAAACCGATCGCCAACACCTTCTAATTTTAATATCGTACCTGGTTTTACTGAAGGAATGCCTTGAAACTTAACCCTTCCTCTAGTTTTTGATAATTGCTGAAATAAGGACTTTGCATTACTCCATTCTTGGAGTTCAGAATCGCTAACATTGCCACCATGTTTTAATTCTAGGGCATCGATTTCAACTACGGAAGCCAAATCGGAAACGGTTAAGTTTCCATTTAAAGAAACATTGGGATCGGTTGCTTCAACCTCAATTATTTCTTGATCTGAAGGGTTCCATCCATAAGCTTTAATAGCGTTAAATTGGTTTCTAGCATCAATTTCACCATCAAAACTTAATAAAGTAGCCCCAAACGATATTGTTTCAAGCTCTTCTTGATTAAGATCTGGTTTCGAAATAATTACTTTTCCATTTTCAACAAAACAAATTTTTCCATTTGCTTGAGTGCGAGTCATCATAAAATCCCAGTCTGATGAATTGTATTGTACGAGTTCGGTATGGGTATTATTGGTTGTTTCGATGGCCTTTTCGAGTCCGTATTTATCTAAAATTTCTTCTATAATATCACTGTCCTTGCTATCGTAATAATAGCTGCTTTTTCTACCTACTGTAGTTTTTACTGTTTTGTCTTTACATTCAATAACAAGCACCGAAACACTTTCTCTAATTTTAACACTATGTTTTATTACAATGCCTTTAAAGACAGTTTCTTCATCATTATGATACCCAGCTTTAATTTCTATTTCTTTACCAGGAATAACTAGATCTTCATTACTCAGTTTAAATTCTTGACTAGATGCTTCACCATCAATAATAACAAGCTGTGCAAAAGGAATTCTATTTACTTCCTTTTCAATTATAATATTCTTAATCTGGTATTCTGAAGGAATTTCACTTCCATCAATTAAGATTGTAAACGATACTAAATCGGCACTTTTTGATGTTTGTATGGTTCGACTATTATTCATTTATGAAACTTTATTGATAGGTGGAAAAAATATTTTTTGCCCAGCTTTTATTTTTCTAAAATTGCTAATATTGTTAATTGCAGCGACTTGTAAATAATATTTCGAATCGCCATAAATTCTATTCGTCATTAACGGTAACGTATCACCTTCTTTTACAATGCGAATGTGTGTTAAGTCGGGCGAATTATTATTTTCACGTGCTACTCGTAAATCGTCTTCAACCGAACCTTTAAATTTTGCTTTAACTATTGCTCTAAGTGGTGTTCCGTCTGACCCAAAGAGTTTAAACTCAATGCTCATTTCGACTAATGTTCCTTTAAAAAGCAATGTTCCCCAACCAATCATTAAATAATTTGGTTTGTGCTCATCACCATTATAATCGAAAACAATCTTTTTAAACTTTTCAATATCTCCAATTATTCCATCGCCCGTTGCATCATCTTTCCCCTTAATAACACCCGTTCTATCAAACAAAAAATCAAGCTCTAAATCTTGAGGCAATGACCGAACAAATTTTGGTTGTGTAGCACTCGTACCTTGGCCTTGAGCTTCAGTATATTCGACAGTATATTTAAAGACATACTTTTCGGGATTAAGTAAGGTGGTAAATTCGCCATCGGCTACTTTATCGGTAAAACGATCATCTTTATATGCTGTAACTTTAAGTTTTTTTAATTCTCCAGAATCCATTATCGGTCATTTTTTCGATTTTGAATACTCATAATTTGATCGATACAATCTTGTATGATGTTGTCTTTTTTCTTTCCTGGCTCATTTGAAGCAGGAGAAGAAGATTGTCCATCATCTTGAATGTTTAGCTTAATGTGTAACTCTTTTATTGTTATAGACATGTAATAAGCTTTTTGAATTATTTATTTTGAAAGCATTATACGAGTGTAAAATAATTATAGGCTAATTCTATAGTTTCTACTGCAACTTTACTTTCCTCTGCGTTAAAGTCGGCTACATTCCATTTTACAGGATATGCATGAACGACATTCCAAGTCATTAGTGGCTCATGTTTTTCGTTAAGCAATATCACAGTAAGATCAATAGGTTTAAACTGAAAATTTTCGATGGCATCTCGACACCAATCAATAAGTTTTGAGTTTGAAACAATTCCGCGTTTGAGAACAAGATTTGGAAATTTTGATCTTACTGGAAATTTATGCTTAAAACGGTTTTCTCCACCTTCGGCAAATTCTTCAGTTTCAATATCGACAGAGAGTCCAGCAACCGATTGAAATTGAAAATCGGTTGCTTGCTTAGTAACTCCATTAAATTCGACTTTAAAATGAAAGCCTACAGGTGGATAATATGTTGCCATTAATCACCATTTTGTATAGTTAATCCTTCATGAGCAACTTCAATCGATTCGATTGCAGCTTCATTTGCATCACCTTTTAAATCGGTTGATTGTACCTTTATAGGAAATGCATTTTTAACTTTCCAAATAATTACAGGCTCATGTTCTTCATTTAATAGTGATATGGTAATATCTCTACGCTCAATAGTATTTAGTTTTACTGAATTCCACCATTGATAGTATTCGTTATCATTTTTAAATGATCCTCGCTTCATGGTTATGTTTCCATATTTTTGCATTCCAGGCATTTTTATTTTGCTATACTCTGGACTATTACCTTGACGGTATTCGATTATTTCTGTTTCTACATCAAGTCCTGAAACTTCTGTGAAACCTATGTTTGTTCCTCCCCAATCTACTGAGAAATGAAACTTTACTAATGGATATGTTTCGGCCATTTTATTTATTTTTAAAATTATTATTAAACTGTTTAGTTAATTTTTATGCTTCTTGCATTTTGTGTGAAAATTTAAGAATGATAAATTCTGCTGGTCTTACTGCTGCCATTCCAATTTCTACATTCATCACACCATTTAAAATGTCTTCAGCAGTCATTGTTTCACCAAGTCCTACGCGTACATAAAAAGCTTGCTCAGGTTTTGCACCAGCTAAAGCGCCAGCTCTCCATTGAAGTACCAAAAAGTTTTCAATCATGGCTCTAATTTTCACCCAAGTATTGGCGTCATTTGGTTCGAATACAAATTGTTCGGTAGCTCTTTCAACCGATTCTTCAACCATATTAAAGAAACGACGAACGGGTACATATCGCCATTCGTTATCATTTCCAGCTAAAGTTCGTGCTCCCCAAACAAGAATTCCTTTTCCTGTAAAAGAACGAATAGCGTTGATAGATTTTCCTGTTATATGAACATTTAAATCGCGTTGTTGATCGTGTGTTACTTTAAGGGTTGGTTTCACAACATAGTTTACACCAACGTTTGCAGGCGCTTTCCAAACACCTCTATCGCTATCGACACGCGCATAAACTCCAGCCATAGTACTACTTGGAGGAAGTGTAATTGGCATTGCATTAATTTCCTTTTTAATAGCGTTATATGCCGAATCGTCTATGTTTTCGACAGCATCAAGATTAATACCATCTAGTATACCATTTGTATCTACTGCTTGAGCAGCATTAATAGCATCTGTTATAGCAGGGTCAATAAGCGCAATAATAGGAGTAATTACAGCAGTCGCATTTGCAACATCAGCTAAACTTGCATTTGATGCAGTTTGTGTGTTTGTTCCATTTGCAGCTGCATTGATAGCAGCTATATGTGCCGTTAAATCTGTAATTAAAGTTGGTAAATCACTTGCGCCATTTGTTAGTTGCGTATCTAAAGTAGTTCCAGCTGTAGTTGCTGTAGCTGCAACACCAGCATCTTCACTTGCTGCAGTAGCAGCATCATTAGCTGCAGTAACAGCATTAGCTCCACTAGAAATAACTGAATTAAGAGCATCAATAATAGCCTGTATTGGACCAGTAACAGAAGGTTTATTAGCTAGAGCATCTCCAGCATTCATTGCTTGAAGTAAAGTGTCTGCATCATTTACGGCAGTTATTAATACAGTACTATCTCCTTCAATTGCAGTTATACTTGTTGCAGCTAATTCTGCTGCAGCCAATTCATCTGCTAGAGCTTGAGAATCTTCAGAGTTATGAGTTACGCTTACTGTACTTGCATCATATCTAAAATCAAGAATAGTTTCCAAATAAGGAAAATAAGCAGCTCCATATTTTAAATAATCTTTACCAAGACTAATACGGTTTCTTAAAACTTCTGCTGCATCTTCAGTATCTTCAGAAGTATGTGTGTCTATTATTGTAAAGCGATCTTGCATATCATTGCATTGTAATAATGCGTTTTGATATAGCGAATAGAATTCTACTTCACTTAAATTAGTTGCATCAGGAAATAATAAAAGAGTAGGCTCATCTTCCTTTTCTAGAAGATCTAAGCCATCGGTTAAATCATTAAAGTCTACTGTGTTTGCACCCCCTGTATCATAATTATTTACAGATACGATATAGCATGGACCGCCACCGTTTGCAAAATAAATTTGCATCGAATAGTACATTAAATAAGGAGAAGGTGTTGAAGGTTGAGCAACTGTAATATTGCGCTCTAATGCTCCGTTTTCCACAGTATCACTAACTGTAACAGCAATTGTTGTTTCTGCCTTAGCTAGTCCAAAATACGATTCGTATTCTAGTAATGAAGTTATTCTTTCAGGCTTATTGGTTAATGTTTCGCCTTTTTTTAAAGCTTTTTCTGTGTAGCCTATAAAGGCTGGAATAGCTGTTTCTACCTGAGCGACTGAAGGAGGAAATTTCGATATTTCCTCAACATATACTCCAGGAGTTTTGTACGTTGTTGCCATAATTTTAAATTTAGTTAAATGTATATTTCTGAAATTGTTTTGATTATATTTCCGTTTCCATCTTTTTCATAAATCAATCTATTAGGAATTGCACTTGGCATTTCTGTATTTGCAGGATGTTCGTGTTTAACAAGACCGTTCTTTACTAATGGTAATAATTCAGGATCTGAAGAATGCATAAAAACACCAGTTTGTTTATCCATATAGTTCCATATAGTATTTCTGTTTTCTAGATAAATTTTGAATTGTGGTGTATTTCCAACTAGGTTGCCATTTGTTTCTAAAACATTTTTTGAAGCAGCATTATCTCCTTTCATTTCAATTGAAATAATCCCAAATAATTGATGCATTTCTTTTGCAGTTAACCGTGTTGATATTTCGTCATAATCAACTTGCTGTATTGTAAAGTCGTCAATATCCGATTCGTTATTTGTATCTATATAATTGAAAGTGCCAACATGCGCATTTGGTTCTTTATTTGAAAAGTAAAATGGAATCGTTTTAATAGCACTAATTGTCGAATAAATTTCAAATTGTGGATCATTTACATATAATAATATGTCTATCGTATAATCCTGATCGAGTGGTCTTTTTGGATTATAAATATTTGAGTTTGGAACTGTTTCTTCTACTTGAGCAAGTATATTAAAACCCGAATTATTAGCTATTAGCTTTAATTTTCTGCCCTTAAATTCTGAAGAAGACTTTTTAGACAACTTAGTTGTTATAAAATTTGATGATCGATAACTTTTAAGTTGTTTAGATTGAAACTCAGGACTTAAACTTTTAAATAAATCTCTACCATTATTTAAGTGATATTCATGATAAATAACTGTTGAAAAAAGAATTTTATATGTGTTTATTCTACTCATAGTTTAAATTGGGTTTGCTTCTTGTGTCAATTGACTAATAATGACTCCTTTTTCTTGTATCGTTTCTCTGTCTATTGTTACCAACGAAACTTTAAACATTGCACTAGGCAAAGATTTTCCACCTAAGGTTCCCCATACATAGTTTTGTTGTTCAAAGGTTGGCGTATAAAGGTCGACTGTAAATCTAAACTTGGTAACAGTTGTTAATGCTGGTATAACTGGATTTAAAGGAGTGTTTGATTGAGTGAATACTTTTTTTCCTTGAAAAAATTCTAGTATTCCAGAAAGCGCAATAAGCGATTTATCATAACCACTCCTGTTAATTGAGAATAAAAGATATAAGTTTAAATGTATAGGGTGATTTTTATAAACTGTTTCTCCATTTTCATTTAATGATCTAGATTGATTCTTTAAAGCAGCTTCTTCTTCTAAATTAATAAGGCTTAATACTACTTTATCAGATATATTAAAAACTTGTGGGTCATCTATCTTTGCAATATTTTCTAAAACAACAAGATTTGCGTCACCTGTTTTATCATTTAAATAGGAGGAAACTTGATCTTTTATTATCTCTAAAGATTCATAAATCATAAAGGGAGTATGATATTAGTAAATTCAACTGTTTCAAAACTAGGAACAAAGCATTTATTTATCAAGAGGAATACTCCTGTTTTTTATCAGAAAATAGATGAATATTATTAGTGAAAAACCTTTCCTGTTTCAAGAAAAACCCTGAAGCTTTATACAGGATTTTCCCTCTTTTTTTGATTTTTATGCTGAAGGTTTTAAAGATTTATTTATTTTTAAGAAAAATTATTTTAAAACATACTATTATGGGAAAACCGCAAAAGTGCATTTCTGAAACTGAAGCAAGAAAACTTCATGATAATTGGGTAAATTCCCGAGCAAATCATATTCAACAAGGTAGAGGCACAGAAGATGCAAGAGAAGTTGTTTATAGCGTTGAAGAACTTGAAGAATATCTGGCTTATGTAAAAAGTGAATCTGCAAAACAAGGTATTAACAAACCTGGAATACGTATTTATTTTGCTGCTTATGATACACCGGCATCAGATAAAGCAACTGTATTTTTAGCTCCTACAGAAAGTGGTGATGTCAATTCTGACAATAACTACAAGATTGATTCGTTTAACTTTGGAGGCGGTGGATGGCCTCCTTATAACTATTAAAGTTGGAGTTAAGCGATTATATTTTTAATGTAATTCCAATATACATATTGGAATTAGTAGCTGCTCTTGCAGGAACTTATTATTTAATAAAGACTGTTAACCCAATTAAAA
>Ga0256847_1000333_pt1 | contig 31008 bp, 30 predicted proteins | sample TeddybearmetaG_FD_189099 | JGI IMG/M metagenome (GOLD analysis project Ga0256847, IMG submission 189099) | Hydrothermal vent microbial communities from East Pacific Rise, Pacific Ocean - Teddybear | ecosystem: Environmental > Aquatic > Marine > Hydrothermal vents | place: Pacific Ocean: East...
AAGGGAGAGGGTATCAAACCAGCTCTCCTCTCAGTGGAGAAGGAATGGGCGAGATTTCGTGAACAACATAATAACAATAGACGGCCCCTCAGGCGCAGGCAAAGGCACAATAACCCAATTAGTTGCCGCTAAGCTAGGCTGGCATATTCTCGATAGTGGTGCTCTATATCGAATAACAGGAGTTGCAGCGGCAAAGGCTGGAATCGATCTCTCGGTCGAATTGTCGGAGCAAGAAAAATCAAAAATATCTATTCTAACCAAACACTTACAAGTTGAATTTAAAGTTAATCCTAATTCAGGCGAAGTTGAGCCTTTTCTCAATAATGAAAATTTATCCCAACAAATACGAACCGATGAAGCCGGTCAAGCCGCCTCAAAAGTTGCTTCTATCCCAAGCGTTAGAGATGCATTATTTCAAAGACAATTAGATTTTGCTGAGCCGCCAGGTTTAGTTGCTGATGGTCGCGACATGGGGACGGTTGTTTTTACCGATGCATTGGTCAAAATATTTCTTACCGCAAGTGCCGAATGTAGAGCAAAAAGACGCTATGAACAGTTGATAAACAAAGGCGTTGGTGCTAATATGCGCGCGCTTTTAGAGAGCATCCAAGCACGTGATGAACGTGATCGAACGCGCCCTGTGGCTCCATTGGTTCCCGCAGTTGATGCTTTTGTTGTTGATAGTTCTAATTTAGATATTCAACAAGTTCTCAATCAAGTGATTGATATCATTAGAAAAAAGCAACCAAATTTATTCCCAGAATAAGCCTTTTGATCAGGTTGTTTGCGGGGTAAAATCTCGGGAATTTAACCAACATTTTCCGAGATAATTTAAAACAGATGCCGATCAAAGGAATGGTTGGATATTTTTAGTAATCCCAAATGCATTGGACGTTATTTGGAGTTTGTAACCCATGGCAATTAAGAACTATTTTATATTGCTAATTTTAGGTAAATTGAGATGAGCGAGAATTTCGCAGAGTTATTTGAAGAGAGTATCAAAGAAACAGAGATGCGCACAGGCGCGATTGTTTCTGGAACAGTAGTAGCCATCGACAGTGAAACAGTTACTGTTAATGCAGGGCTTAAATCAGAAGGCGTTATGCCATTAAGCCAGTTCCTTAATGAAAAAGGTGAAGTTGAAGTAGAAGTTGGTGACGTAGTTGATGTTTCTTTAGAAGCCATCGAAGACGGTTACGGAACAACTCAACTTTCACGTGAAAAAGCGAAGCGTTTTGCCACTTGGATTGAGCTTGAAAAAGCTTGTGAAGCAGCAGAAACCGTTATTGGTGTTATCACTGGAAAAGTTAAAGGCGGATTTACTGTAGAGATTAAGGATGTACGTGCATTCCTACCAGGCTCTTTAGTCGATGTGCGTCCAGTTCGCGATACTGCTCATCTTGAAGGTAAAGACTTAGAATTTAAGGTTATTAAACTCGACCAAAAACGTAACAACGTGGTTGTTTCACGTCGAAGTGTTATTGAAGCTGAAAACTCAGCAGAAAGAGAAGAGCTATTAGAGAAGTTGGAAGAAGGCGCTACTGCTAAAGGTATCGTTAAGAATCTTACTGACTATGGTGCATTCGTTGATCTTGGTGGTGTTGATGGCCTATTACATATCACTGATATGGCTTGGAAGCGTGTTAAGCATCCTTCAGAAGTTGTTCAGGTCGGCGATGAAATCGACGTTAAAGTTCTTAAGTATGATAGAGAACGTTCACGTGTTTCACTTGGTATTAAGCAATTAGGCGAAGATCCATGGGCAGATTTGAACCGTCGTTATCCAGAAGGCGCGCGTTTATTTGGACGTGTGACTAACTTAACTGATTACGGTTGTTTTGTAGAAATTGAAGAAGGTGTTGAAGGTCTTGTGCATGTTTCTGAAATGGATTGGACTAACAAGAACATCCACCCAAGTAAGGTTGTTAACTTAGGTGACGAAGTTGAAGTCATGGTTCTTGATATTGACGAAGAACGTCGTCGAATTTCTCTTGGTCTTAAGCAATGTATTGCTAATCCTTGGAACGAATTTGCAGGTAAATTCAACAAAAACGACAAGGTAACAGGTAATATCAAGTCAATCACTGACTTCGGTATTTTCATCGGTCTAGATGGCGGTATTGACGGTTTGGTTCATTTGTCAGATATATCCTGGTCGCTAACCGGCGAAGAAGCAGTTCGTGAATTTAACAAGGGCGATGAAGTTGAAGCGATTGTTCTTTCTGTTGATGCTGAAAGAGAACGTATTTCGCTTGGCATTAAGCAGGTTGATTCTGACCCTTTTGCTCAATTTATCGCTGAAAACTCAAAAGGTACAATTGTCACTGGTACGGTAATTAGTGCTGATGCTAAGGGCGTCAAAGTTTCTCTAGGTGAAAATATCGAAGGTTATTTAAGAGCTGCTGAAATAAGTGAAGAACGTGTTGAAGATGCGTCTAAACACTTTAAAGAAGGCGATACCATTGAAGCTAAATTTACGGCGGTAGATAAGAAAAACCGTGGAATCACCTTGTCAATCAAAGCTAAGTACAAGCAAGAAGAAGCAGAAGCCGTTGCTGAATTTAGTAAAGGTGGTGACGGTGGTTCTGGCGGAACCTTAGGTGACTTGTTAAAAGAGCAAATGGACCAAGATTAATTTCTAGGCTACCTTTGCAAAAGCGACTTTTGGTTTCTGATGATCTAAAAGAAATGTAAAAGAGAACTGCTTTAAAATCTAAAAATGCTCATAATCTATTGATTTTGGGCATTTTTTTTTGCTTTTTGCTCCCAAATTGACTAAGGTAGATACTATCCCAAAGTAATCGTTTATTTACTTCGACAGGCTTTTTAGTTAGTGCTGGTGTTTCATCACGATACGCTCAGCAATAACGAAACAATAAAAACAAGAAGTAAAGGAAAGGTTGAATGACAAAGTCTGAATTGATTGAAAGGTTAGCCGCTAGACAAACTCAATTATCATTAAAAGATATTGAGTTGGTGGTTAAAAACTTGCTTGAGCATATGGCTCAATCACTAGCTCAAGGCGAAAGAATTGAAATTCGCGGATTCGGTAGTTTTTCGCTGCATTATCGAGCGCCAAGAGTCGGTAGAAACCCTAAAACTGGTCAATCCGTGAACTTAGAAGGCAAATATGTTCCTCATTTTAAGCCCGGTAAAGAATTGAGAGATCGGGTTAATGCTGGACTAGAAGCTGAACTGGCAAAAAAATAGACTTTTTCAAAAATTAGTCTTGTATCAAAGCATATCTAAGGATATGCTTTTTTTTCGCGTTAAGTTTGTTGTTTGTAACGCATATACTCCATATATATAGAGAAAGTAGAGAATATTCATATGAAGAATTTCGTTTTTATATTGATACTAATTCTTGTAGCCATAGTTTCAGCTCTGTTTTTCTCCCAAAATGACGGAATGGTAACCATTCATTATTTTGGCAGCTCAATGGAGTTACAAATGAACTGGATCTTAATCGCCATGATCATCTTGGGGTTCTGTTTAGGTGCTTTATCGACGGTAAGCAGTTTAATCTCGATGAGGCTCAGGTTGGCGTCGGCGAATAAAAACGTAAAAAAACTAAAAAAGGAACTTGCGATACCGCGAGCTAGCACTATTTAGCATGTTCGAGTTTTGCCCATTTAAAATGTGCTACACGAAGTACAAATTACTGATTTTCCTCCATGAATGAACTGATATTCGTCTTTATAATACTGTTGCCCATCGTCTGGTATATGGGTTTTCGTATTGGTCGTACTAAGCCACCCGGTAAATCCAGCCAACGGCAAGCTAGGCTTAGTAAGAAATATTTTGCCGGTTTGAATTACCTTCTCAATGAACAATCAGACAAAGCAATTGACACTTTTATCAGCATGCTGGAGCTTGATTCTGAAGCCGTAGATATACAATTAGCGCTTGGCAACCTATTTAGAAAAAAGGGCGAGGTTGAACGCTCTATACGGATACATCAAAATCTGATAGCTCGACCATCTCTGAGCATTAATGAACGGAATTTGGCGTTATTAGAACTGGGTTATGACTATATGGCTGCAGGTTTATTAGATAGAGCTGAAAATATATTTAAAGAACTATCAAGTGATGCTATATACAAAAAAGCAAGCTTAGAGCAGCTGCTTGCCATTTATCAATTGACTAAGGAATGGAATAAAGCGATCGAGGTGGCATCTAAATTACCTCAACCTTTGAGTCAAGAAAGGAGAATGGACATTTCGCACTATTATTGTGAATTAGCCGAAGAGGCATTGCTTAAAGTTGATCATAAGGCGGCTAAAAAGCATATGAAAAATGCACAGTTGGTTGATCCAAGTTGTGTCCGGGTGACTCTTATTAATGCTAGACTTTATGTTGCTAAAGGCAATTACAAGAAGGCGTTAAAAAATTACCAAGAAATTATCAAACAAGACATTGTTTTCTTACCGGAAGCTATTGATTCAATAGTTGATTGTTATTCTCAACTCAAAGATGAGCGAGGACTACAAATATTTTTAAACGAGGCGATTCAGAGAGGGGGAGGGGCTTCTGCTGTATTAGCTTCTGTGGAGGCTCTAAAATCAAGCAACGGAGAGTGTTCTGCCTCAGAGTTTTTGGCTTCTCAAATGGAACAGCAACCTTCGCTCAAAGGACTGCTCAAACTGATCGAGCTACATATCGAAAATAATGATGAGTCTGCTAAGTCCAGCTTAACAATGCTATACCATATTGTTACCCAGTTATTAAAAAATAAACCCGTCTACCATTGTGGGCACTGTGGATTTGATTCACAGACCTTATTCTGGCAATGTCCAAGTTGTAAATATTGGGGTAGTGTTAAGCCAATTAGGGGAATTGAAGGTGAGTGATTTTTCTACTGAAAATGAGCGCAAAGATCAAATTGCCGATGATAACAAAAGAATTCTAGTGGCATTGGATTTTGATAATCTCAATAATGCCAAAAGCCTGGTCACTCAACTGGATCCGAGCCTTTGTCGATTAAAAGTTGGCAAAGAAATGTTCACACTATTTGGTCCTGATTGGGTCAGATACTTAATTGATAAAGACTTCGATGTATTCCTTGATCTGAAGTTCCATGATATTCCAACTACCGTCGCTAAGGCATGTAAAGCGGCGGCAAATCTTGGCGTTTGGATGATGAATCTGCATGCAGCTGGTGGCATAGACATGATGACATCAGCACAAAATGCAATTGCAGAATTTGGAGAGAGCAGGCCGCTGCTAACCGCAGTTACGATTTTAACTAGTATTAATAATCAGCAATATGAACAACTTGGTTATACGCGGACTATTGCTCAGCAAGTGTTACATTTTGCAAAGCTTGCTCAAATGTGCCAACTCGACGGAGTGGTTTGTTCCGCCAACGAAGCGGCGAGTCTGTCTAAGGCGTTCGGTTCAAAATTTCAATTAGTAACACCGGGCATTCGTCCAAAGGGTAGTAATAAAGATGATCAATCCAGAACAATGACCCCCCGGCAGGCGATTGATGCAGGATCGTCTTATCTAGTTATTGGGCGCCCTATCACTCAATCTGCAGATCCTCTTAAGTCTTTGTGCGAAATATCTGAAAGCCTTGCCTTCAACTAGTCAGTTGCGTTTGTCATAGGTATGATTCGTTTTGCCAGTTAGGCAACTCAAGATCAACTTGTCACTCTTCCACATTCTGCTTTAGATAAGGGAGAATTTTCACAAGATAGAACCGACAGATTGATTTAGGAATAATACACTCACAAGGAGCACTACCATGAACGTAATCAATGTAAAAACCATCTCAGCTATTGTTTTATCTCTTTTTCTTGCAGTCAGCACCTCTCAGTCCGTTATGGCAAAAAAGGCGGTTAGCAAACAAACAGTCGCTCAACTTGCCAGCGTTAATCTTAATACCGCAAATGCCAAAGAAATCGCTAAGGCATTAAATGGGATAGGAATGAAGAAAGCCGAAGCTATCGTCGCTTATCGAGCAAAGCACGGCGATTTCAAGGCGATTGAAGAGTTAGCAAGTGTTAAGGGGATTGGAGTGGCTACTATCGCCAAAAATCACAATAGGATTGCCCTTAAGTAATAGACTTTTGTTACTAACTTAAATAGAGTAACAATTAAAACCACTTTGAAGTAATTTCTTCAGGTGGTTTTTTTATTCACCAACCAAAAGATTAAAGCAAATAACAAAGAAGCAATCGCGCCAAATAAATGCGCTTCCTCTAGGACTTCTGCCCCAATCAATTCCGCAGTCTCAGAATTGATCTGCCAAATATTTTCAACAAAGAGCTTGATTGTCATAATAACAATAATTAGACCGTTAACTAATTTAAACGTTGCATAAGAAATAATCGCCCCACCTAATAAATACCCGTGTAGCGCACCTGATAGTCCAACGTACCAACCGATATTTAAGAATGTATGTAACAGAGCAACATTTGCAAAGATGCAAAAAAATAACAGCATGTTTCTTATTTTTAAGCTGATCACCGGTTTGTACCAAACATCCATTAGCCATAATCCTACAATATTAAGTGTCCAATGATTCCAGTTACTGTGACAGAGGTTAGAGGTAAAAATGCGCCACCACTGTCCATCTGAAACGGCTAGCTGCTGGTAGTTCAACAAATTAATAGAGGCAGGTTCATAAAACATAATGATAGCGGAGATTATCGAGATCAAAATAGCGGTAATGTATTGAGCCGGCTGCTCTACAACGTTGTAGATAGGGAGCTGTTTAATATGTCTAATTAAATTCATTGGATATTGGAATAGAAAGTTTAATAACGACAATGTTTCTCGGTTTAACAGTATATCTCAAATGGTGACAGAACCGAACAGTCACAAAAAAGCCTCAATAAAGAGGCTTTTTTAATAATTTGGCTCCCCCTCCCCGACTCGAACGGGGGACCTGCGGATTAACAGTCCGTCGCTCTAACCAACTGAGCTAAGGGGGAACTACAACCCTCATCAAGAGGGAGCGCAATAATAGAGGATGATAAAGGGTCGGTCAACCACCAAATAGCATTTTTTTAATATTTTTATTGTGCAGCCTTTTTGAGTCGCGCAATAGCCTGTTGAAGCGTATCCATTGATGCCGCGTAGGATAATCTTAAATGGCCTTTCGCTCCAAAAGCGCTACCAGGCACCAACGCTAAACCCACCTTTTGAAGAAGATATTCAGCAAATTCAGTATCGTCTTTGCATCCTGCTCGCTCAATTAATTCTGAGACATCAGGAAAAGCATAGAAGGTACCATCACTTTGTAAGCAGCGAACCCCATCAATTTTGTTCAGCTCTGCAACAACATAGTCGTGACGCTTCTTAAATGCAGTTAACATAGTAGTTATACAGGATTGATCGCCGGTTAGCGCGGCTTCAGCGGCGGCTTGCGAAACTGCGGCGGGATTAGAAGTGCTTTGAGATTGAACCTTTTTCATGGCTCCAATCAGTCTCTTTGGACCCGCAGCATAACCAATACGCCAACCAGTCATGGCATACGCTTTGGAAACGCCGTTAAGAACAACACATTGATCATAGAGAGCCGGGCAGGTATTTAAGATGTTTGCAAAAGGCTCGTCGGTCCAAAGAATATGCTCATACATATCATCCGTAGCGACAATAATATTAGGATACTTAATCAACACATCAGCGAGAGACTTAAGCTCGTCGGCGCTGTAGGCAACACCGGTTGGATTACTTGGACTGTTTATGACGAATAATTTAGTTTTTTCTGTGATGGCGTTTTCTAGTTGTTCAGCGGTGATCTTCAGATCATTATCAATAGTCGTTTGAATAATGACGGGAACTCCATCAGCAAGCAACGCCATATCTGGATAGGAAACCCAGTAAGGAGCAGGAATAATAACTTCATCCCCAGGATTGAGATAAGCTTGGCAAAGATTGAAAAAACTCTGTTTTCCACCGCATGAGACTAAAATCTGATCGGCTTGATAGATAAGATTATTATCTTTTTTAAATTTATTAATGATTGCTTTTTTGAGGCTCGGGGTTCCGTCTACTGCGGTATATTTAGTTGCACCATCATGTATTGCTTGAATCGCTGCGTTCTTAATGAACTGCGGCGTATCAAAATCAGGCTCGCCGGTACCAAGAGCAACTATATCCTTACCTTGAGCTTTTAATTCTGCTGCTTTAGCGGCAACCGCGAGGGTGCTAGACGGTTTTACTTTTTGAATACGATTAGATAGCTGAATAGGCATGACATGTCCGAAATAACATAGATAGAAAAGCGTAAAGATTTAGGTCGCAATTGTACAACAGTGTCGATAAAATATCATAGAATAGATAGCTATACGGGGATATACCCGTTACCCTTCAAGATGCAGGTTTCAGTGTTCAGCTAGAAAGCTTGAACAAAGCGCAACTTGCAGGGAATGGCTAGTCCTTTCCAAAAGTTGCAATGCCGTGCAAGTTTTCTACCTGAGCACCCATAGGGCAAGGCTATAAACAGCCATCTTCTTCGTTAAGCAATTTCCAGCTAGAATGACTAGCCCAAAAATTACTTGCCTCAAATATGGCTGTTTCTAGCCTTGCTGAATCCTGCATTTTGAAGGGTAACGGGTATAGTCCCAAATCCACTTTCGTGATAGTTTTATGACTCAAAATTTTCAGCTAAAATCGCCTTTCCAACCAGCTGGTGACCAGCCATGCGCTATTAAAGAACTTCTGGAAGGTATAGAAGACGGTTTGACCCACCAAACCTTGCTTGGCGTAACCGGTTCAGGTAAGACCTTTACTGTCGCTAATGTAATCCAGGAATTAGGGCGACCTACCATTATACTGGCTCCTAATAAAACGCTGGCGGCACAACTCTATGGAGAAATGAAGGATTTTTTCCCCAATAATGCGGTTGAGTACTTTGTTTCCTATTATGATTATTATCAGCCAGAAGCCTATGTTGCCAGTAGCGATACCTTTATTGAGAAAGACGCGTCGATCAATGATCATATCGAACAAATGCGGCTTTCAGCAACCCGCGCCTTGTTAGAGCGAAAGGACTCCATCATTGTAGCGTCAGTTTCAGCAATATATGGGTTGGGCGATCCTAAACAATTCCATGCAATGGTGATGCACCTCAATATTGGGATGGAGATTAAGCAAAGAAATATTCTGACCAAGCTAGCGGAACTTCAGTTCACTCGCAATGATGTTGATTTGCAACGCGGAACGTATCGAGTTAGAGGGGATGTGATTGATATTTTCCCCGCGGAATCAGAGCGAAATGGAATACGCGTCGAACTGTTCGATGATGAAGTAGAAAGCCTGCGTTATTTTGATCCACTAACCGGTGAGGTGCTAAAAAAACTCACGCGAGTGACCATTTTTCCTAAATCTCACTATGTCACGGCTAGACAGACCATTCTGGACTCTATTGAAGCCATAAAACTTGAGCTAGTAGATCGCCTCCTTCAATTAAAAGAAATGAATAAGTTGGTGGAATACCAGCGATTGGAACAGCGAGTTAGATTCGACATAGAAATGATGCAAGAGTTGGGCTACTGCTCCGGTATTGAAAACTATTCGCGCTTTATGTCGGGTAGGGCGCCTGGAGAACACCCACCGACGTTATTTGATTATTTGCCAGACAATGCATTGCTCATTATTGATGAGTCTCATGTTATGGTTTCTCAAATTGGCGCTATGTATAAGGGCGATCGTTCAAGAAAGGAAAATCTGGTCGAATATGGTTTTCGTCTACCTTCAGCGTTGGACAATCGACCGTTAAGATTTGAAGAATTTGAAAATTTAGCCCCACAAACCATTTTTGTATCAGCGACACCGGCTAATTATGAAAAAGAGCGTTCCGGACAAATAGTTGAGCAAGTTGTTAGACCCACTGGGCTGCTCGACCCCGCTGTTGAAGTTAGATCGGTTGGAACTCAAGTAGACGATCTTCTTTCCGAAATACGTTTGAGAGTTGCTGTAAAAGAACGGGTTTTGGTTACAACTTTAACCAAACGCATGGCGGAAGATCTAACCGAATATTTGACTGAACACGGCGCTCGGGTGAGGTATTTACATTCTGATATAGACACGGTTGAACGTGTGGAAATCATACAAGATCTGCGTAAAGGAATATTTGATGTGCTGGTTGGGATCAATCTTTTGCGAGAGGGATTGGACATGCCTGAAGTCTCTCTGGTTGCGATATTAGATGCAGATAAAGAAGGCTTTTTGCGCTCTGAACGTTCTCTTATTCAAACTATTGGTCGGGCGGCGCGAAATTTGAATGGTAAGGCGATACTTTATGGCGACAAAATAACGGGTTCAATGCAACGGGCTATTAGCGAAACAAACCGACGTAGAGAGATCCAGGCAAAACATAATCAGCAAAATGGCATCACTCCTAAAGGAGTGACTAAAGGGATTTCCGATATCATGCATACCGGAGAAAAATTCAGTGTTTCTAATCTCAGTAAGGAACGTAAAGTTGCTGAACAATCCGCTAAATACAAGGTAAAAACACCAAAACAAGCAGGACAAGCGATAAAAATGCTTGAAGACAAGATGATGGATGCTGCAAAGAATCTCGAGTTCGAAAAAGCGGCTAAATATCGCGACGAAATTAGTTTGTTGAGAGATATCCTCTTCATTTAAAGAATATGGTCTAGACTTTACAAGAGTCGTACTACACGGGATATGAAAAGGCAGCTATGGCGTATTACTTAGACAAGTATTTTAATAAAGTTCATCTCTCCGAACGGTGGGTAGTTATAGGTTTAAAACTGGTAGTGTTAAGTCTATTGGTTCTTGTACTTAGCACTTGTGGGGACAAAGATGTAGAGAGCGAAACAGAACAAAAGAAGAGTCCTCAGACCATCAACTATAGAGATAGCGACGAGGATGAATCGGAACAACCCGTTGCAGAGATGGATGAAAAAGTGTTACAACAGCAACAAATTCAGAAAACACATCCAATATCGGCAAGTAGCGGTTATAGCGCTGAAATTGTGCCGGCAAAGATGACGATTCAGGAAAAGAAAAAGCGATTTAAAATATTGGTATTACCTTCGGTGGAGATTGTCTATTCAGAATTAAATTTACAATATGAGCAGATTTCCAGTGCAATAACACTCAATGTTAAATCTGAGCAACAAATTCAGAAAATACAAGATTTAAAGAAAACCTATAAAGTTTCCACAGATGAGCAACTGCTGATGGCAATCAAGCCTCATCCAAAAAGCATAGCTTTAGCACAGGCTGCTATGGAAAGCGCCTGGGGGACTTCTCGCTTTTTTAGGGAGGGGAAAAATATCTTTGGTGTTTGGTCGTTCAACAAAAATGAACCTCGCATCGCCGCCAGTAAAAAACGTGGCAATAAAACTATCTGGCTTAAAAAATACCCTACTATTACAGATGCAATAAGAGATTACTATAAAGTATTGGCTAAGGGGCGCGCGTTCGTCAATTTTAGACAACAAAAGATGCGAGCTAGTGATCCTTACGAACTAGTGAAACACTTAGATAAATATTCAGAAAAAGGTGCCGAATATGGTAAAGAGCTAGCATCAATGATTAGATATAATAAATTTGAACAATATGATTAGCTTTTACGGATGATGGGCTATACTTTACTTTTATCTGGATAGTTGCTTATACCCAAATGAGCATATTTATCGTTGTTTTAAGCTAGAAACGGTCTTAGATAAGCGTTATTAGTTATTGATAAGTAAGAAAAATAATGTTTTAATATTAGGTCTAATCGAAGAACAATTATTTGTGTTTTTGCACTGTTGTCTAATTGTCTTATCACGTTTATGTGCGGTTTATCTGTTATGTAGTTGGATTGTCGTTACCGATAATTTCAATAAAAGATAGTCATAGGCCTATATAGAGACTAAAAATAAGCAATAATAATGAATCACAAATCTTTACGAAGCCTATTACCGACACACAGCGAATTTTCTGCTTCGATTTCAATAGAGCCAACAGCGCTGACAGACGCGCGTTGTCTTCTCGATTCTGCCGTATGGCCACAATGGAAAAAAGACAACCAGTCTAGTAGTATCGTTTTTGAAGACGAAGATTTCCATGACCTCGTCCTCTCAGAGTTCGATTTCTCAAAGGTTCATTTCATTAATTGCCATTTCGATCATTGTATCTTTCATTTCACTAATTTTATTTCGTCCAACTTGTCTGATTCGAAATTTAGTCATTGTGATTTTACCAATGCGACATTGATAGCCTCAGTGTTAAAAAACACGGTTTTTCGAAAGTGCCAGCTAAAGGAAATCAATTTTCTGACCGCCCAGTTTAATAAGACTACCATTGTTAATACGGATCTATCCCATATCGATTTACAGTCCATCAATTTGAGGGGAATAACCTTAGATGGATGTGATTTGAGAAAACAAAACCTTGCAGGAAAAGATTTAAGCCATGCCAGCCTACGTCAAGTTGATCTACGCGGTGCCGATCTAACTCGAGCTATTTTCAACCATGCTAATTTACAATCTGCTCAAATGGCTGCAACGTTAGTAAAGGGTTGTCAATTTAAGCAAACAGACCTGTCGTTGGTCAATCTATCCGCATTAGATCTTTCAGGTTCTAGTTTTCAATCAGCCAACTTGCACTCGTGCAACTTGAGTGGAACCAATTTATCAGACGCTAACCTGAGCCAGGCAAACATTACCGATACTGTATTATTTAACATAAATACTATTGGTTGGGATATCTCGGGTCTTATTTGTGAGCATGCTTATTGGGATCAAGGTGCGACCACCAAAACGACTTACGCGGAAAATGAATTTGAGCGAATGTATGCAGAATCATTAACTATTGATTTAAAATATGATTTTCGATTGACGGCAAATGAAATAGCAACTTTGCCTATTTTGATCGAACATCTACAAGCCCGTCATTGGGGAGTTTCTCTTAGATTAAAATCGGTTCTTGATGTGGCTGGTGGAGCAATGGTAAAACTCGTGGTTGATGAAGTCGGTAATTATTCAGTAGGAGAGCTTGAAAATTCATTAAAAGAAGAAGCCAGTAAAATACAGAATGCTCAGTTAGCCATGCGCGCCGATAAAAATATGCAAAGAGAACTCCGGGAAGCTGTTTCAGGCATCAAGGAAAAATTTTGGCCGCGATTACTCGAACTAGCCGCTGAGTATGAAATTGATCAAATCCGTAATTTTTGCGTACTATTTATAGATTTAAAAGGATTTACTCAATGGAGCAACAGCACAATTTCCGAACGACTCTCATTGTTCCGAGGATTGTTAAAGCCAATCTTGGCGAAATGGAATGCGAGTTACCCGAATATGGAAGGTGACTCACTAAGGGCGACTTTTAAGAGTGCGAAATCGGCGGTTGAGTGTGCTTGGATGATAAGGCATGTGTTGGTCGCTGCAGAATTTGAGCTCAGAATAGGCATTGACTTAGGCGAAGTTACTATCGTTCATAATGAAGTAACTGAACAGTCTGATCTGGAAGGTGCTGCGGTAAGTATGGCTTCTCGTTTAGAATCTATGGCTGAGCCTGGTCATATTTATGTTTCTGAAAAGGTAAAGCATTACGCTGAACAACAGACCTCACGGTTCCGCTTTACGCCGATCAAATCCCAATTAACCAAGAATATAGGTTCCAAGATGGCAGGTGATTGGATTGAAGTTTACGATATTGAAAAACTCTCCCCGCGGAGCAATTTGCCTCGAGTGACGCCGCTCAGCTCACAAAAATAACTAATCTCATCAGGGTGGGATCACACTTTGCCTTTTATCAAAATCTTCCCCAAAAAACTGTCATTCCCGAGTTGTCTTGTCGGGAATCTCATGAATTTGAGAAGATTCCTGCCAAAAAGAAAGCAGGAATCACGAGATCATTCTGGTAACCTCATATATTGAGCTTAACAAGCATTTGCATACTTTCTGCCCCTCGTATAGTCTAAACTAAATTTAGATCGTCTTTAATGCCTAAGGAATCCGCTTAATGATCGTAGAAAAAGACATCGCGAGGCTGAGTATCGGCAGCTACGTTGTGGCTATTGTCAAACAACAAGGAACGCACCAACTTAAACATCAAGGTTGGGTGAGGAATTTACGAATTATAGAAAAGCTTATTGAACTAGGTGTTGAACGAGTCAGCATTGACACCAGTAAGGTGCTACCCAAAGAAAGTGAGAAGGTCGATGACTCGTCAGACTCACAAGATAAAGAATTCAAAAAAGAACCGACTACTGAAGCTGACAAATTCTTGCAGAAGAGCAAAAAAGCGGATATTCAGTTAGATGAAAAAAAATCCGCATCGAATCGATCTTCAAAAACCACAAATGAAAATAGAGTTAAGTCGCTAAAACACGCCAAATCGCTTTTCAACGAAGCAAAACAAATTCAAAAACAAATATTCGATGATATTTTGATTGGTCGTCAAGTTGATCTTCAGGCTGTCAGGGATATCACAAAACAAACCACCAAAACAATTTTCGATAATCCTGACGCACTGGCTTGTATTATTAATATTCGAGCAAAAGATGACTATTTACTAGAACATTCTGCGTCTGTTTCAATTCTAATCACCATCTTTTCTCGCTATTTGAAACTCGATAAGCAACTATCCGAAGAACTCGCTATTGGCGCCTTTTTACATGATGTAGGAAAGATCAAAATTCCCGATGCCATTCTAAGCAAGCCGGGTAAACTCACCGAATCTGAATTTGAGACTATGAAAACCCACGTAAATCATTCAGTCCAGATCATTACCGAGACCCCGGGAATTTCTAACTTAAGTCTATCAGTGGCAGCATCCCATCACGAAAAATTAGACGGTAGTGGATATCCCCAAGGCTTAAGAAGCAATAATATTAGTCAATATGGCAGGATGATAACCATCTGTGATATCTACGACGCGCTAACTGCGGACAGAGTCTATAAAAACGGACTAGCTCAGGTTAAATCTTTTTCTATTTTGTTAAAAATGGCTGAGAAAAACATGTTAGATAGCTCGCTAGTCAACCAATTTATCAAGTGCATGGGCGTTTATCCAGTTGGTTCTTTAGTCAAGCTAAAATCAAATAAATTAGCAGTGGTAGAAGAGCGAAATGCTGATGACCCAATCCGACCCAAGGTGAAGACTTTTTATAATGTTAGTCAAAATCACTTCATTGGATCAAAAGAAATCAACCTAGCTGATGATAACAACGAGCAGATTGTAAAGGGTGTGCGAGCGAATGAATTTAACCTAGACATGAATAAAATTTTTGAATTCTTAGTCATGGATGGTTAGGGTCTGTTGTCAAAGCAGTCGTTAATTGTATATGAACACCTGATTTTATCAGTGTACTACCCCTTAAACGACCCAGGCAGCGCTTTTAGGTGAACTAGATTTATAACATCAATTTTGTTAGTCTGTCATTCTAGCAACATTTCTATTGAAGGAATGGATAAATAATAAGCTTGGTTTTAAAATGTTCGCGCTGATTCTATCTATATATAAGAGTTAAGAACACATAACAATTCAATTAAAGCATTGATTTAGCTACGTTTTATTTCGTGGCAGGATTAAGTACTGATTGATAGATCCCACTTAAAATAATAGCAAGAATTCTGTATTTGGGACGCGTGCTAAACGAGCTAGTTTGAGCATCAGTTATAGTTAAAGGGATATTAGTACCAGATGTACGTAAAAGTAGGGGCGGGAAGCCTAATAATAACAATTCTATTTTTTCTATTCGGAAGCCAAACTCTGCAGGGCGCCTCGCCAGTAAGCTATTCTATCCCACATGTTAAGCAATCGATTAAATTAGACGGTGTTTTAGACGAACATGCATGGGACAAAGCACTCTCCGTTCCACTGTCATATGAAGTAGATCCTGCAGAAAACATACCCGCACCAGTTAAAACTACCGCATTTATTTTTGAAGATGGCGAAACTTTATTTGTTGCCTTTGAAGCAGAAGACCCCAATCCTGAAAGCATTCGCGCCTACCTTTCTGAACGTGACGATATTTGGCAAAGTGATTATCTCGGTTTTACTCTAGATACTTTTAATGACTCAAGACGGGGTTTTCAATTTTTAGCTAATGCGTTGGGCATTCAATCCGATTCCACCATTGATGAAATAACGGAGCAGCAAGATTTTGGCTGGGATTCAATTTGGCGTAGTGAGGGCAAAGTTAATAGCAAAGGATATATTGTAGAGTTCGCTATACCTTTAAAAGTACTGCGATTTTCAGATGTCGTAGGCGAAAAACAATGGGGAATACAGTTTTTTAGAATTTTACCTCGTGATGTAAAACACAAACTATCTAATACACCACAAAACCGAAATAGCAACTGCCAGCTTTGCCAATTTGATACTTATGAGGGCCTTGCAGATACCAGCAGCTCAAATAGCATCATCTTGATTCCCAGCTTAACAATGAACAGCAATAGGCAACGAGGTTTGCAGGAATCTAAATGGGATAAAAATGGTATTAGGGATCGTGAAAGTCTAGATTTGCGATGGGCGATTAACTCAAATACGTTTGTTAGCGCCACCATTAATCCCGACTTCTCCGAAATAGAAACAGATGCCATACAAGTCGAAACAAATCAACGATTTGCCATTTTTGTGCCAGAAAAACGAACATTTTTCACAGAAGGGTCAGACTTCTTTTCCAATCAGAGTCGTTTAATTCACACTAAGATATTTCTTGAACCTGAGTATGGAGTCAAGGCTATTGGCAAAAGTGGGAATCATAGTTATGGCTTGATGCGCATTGAAGACAAAGATACTCGTTTTCTAATACCCGGTAGTCAAACGTCAAGACTGGTGACGTTAGAAGGTACACAAAGTTCCAATCAAATATTGAGATACCGATATGATATAGGAGAGCAAGGTAACATCGGTCTAACTTATACCGATCGAGACGCAGATAATTATTCCAATCGAATGCTCTCGTTGAATGGAAAATATTGGTTTAATGATTCGGATTATTTTCGTTTTCAATTAATGACTTCCGATAGTAAAAATCCACTTGAAATCCAACAAGATTTTGACAGAAAGAAAAATGAATCTGGAGCTGCATTCAGTTTAAATTACACCCATGCATCCAGAAACTGGAGTTGGCTCATTAGCCATTTTTATTTGGGTAATGAATTTAGGGCGGATAGTGGATTCCTCAACCGTAGTAATCTTAAGACATCGGGAGTTCAAGTAATTAGAAAATGGTATCCAGAGGATCAAACTAAATGGTGGAAAAAAATATCATTGGGTGGTGAATGGCAAAAGGATTCTGAAATTAAAGGATTTGGAGTCTCAAATGAAAAAGTGGTGGAATTAGCCATAGAAAGTAGCTATCAATCTGAATTTGGCATGAGTTTGTTGTCAAGTAAAGAAAGGTTTTTAACGGAATGGTTTGATCTAGATGTACAGGAAGTGTTCGCTGCTTGGACTCCATATGCGGGAATGGATTTAAATGTTAGTTATTCTTTCGGAGATCAAATTGATTTTTCCATGGTTGGAGATCAAATTGATTTTTCTACCGTTAAGTTAGGCAAACAAAACACTTTTCAATCGAATATGAACTATCAAGTCAATCAGAACTGGAAGCTGTCTTTAGAATATATTAATCAGTCACTGAAGGTTGACCAAGAAGAAGGATTTGAGCTGGAGTTATTCAACGTTAATACACTCTATCAATTCAATCGAAGAAATTTCTTTAGAATTACTCTACAAGGACAATCACAAAGTGGAGAACGGGCGTTAGCCACTCAGCTACTGTACAAGTATAAGGTTAACCCATTTACTCTGTTTTATGTAGGATATTCTGACCAAGGATTTAAGACGCTAGAAACTGACCAGTTCAAAAAAGTGGAGCGGCGTGTGTTCGTTAAGTTCTCTTATGCTTGGCAGCTATAGTTGATTTATTTTGGTTGGTTTTATCAGCAAGCCAAACACTTTTCTCATCTCACTACTGGCTTCTTTTTTCCCAGAATAATTTAACTGCTTAATGACTTGTTTCCATGTCGCGTTTTGTAGAACTTTTTTAAATGCCAGCGTTTTTTGCCGGCCGCTCAAACCGTCGAATTTTATTTTCGAGCTGGCTAAATAGTATTCCATAAATTGGGATAAATGCCATTCAACCATTTCAAAGCTTCTCGCCTTTTCAATATATCGGATTAACTCATGTTCAGAATGAATTGGATTAATTGTGTTATTTGTGATCTGCTTCGTGAGCACTTGGATAAGCACATCAACTTCAATATCACGATAGTTAGTCTTTAAATAAAACACAAAAGAACGATTGAAGGAAGCTATTGCTTTAGAATAAACTGGATTATATGCGTTTGTCTTTTCCCCGGCTAAAAACAAAAACTCACAAGAGAGTTCTCCCGTTGAAGAATCTTTTTTCAGCCCTATTCGATTGCATTTAAAACCCTGTTTGTACCAAAAATTAACAACTATATTTTGCAACGAAAAACTGGTTCCTAGAATTTCTACCGAGCTTGCGAGTGCTTCTTTTTTAATATGATCAATTAGATGAGTCGCCAACGAGTCGTTTCTAAATTGAAAGTGAGTCGCTATACGCATTATGCGCCAGTACTTGAGTGATCCTGCATTTATTACACCCTGATGAGCCATTAAAGATTGGGGTAACAAATGACCTGCTAGCCTGAGTTTGCCTTGTTCAATTTTTGCGCATTGTTTTTTGGAAAGAGAACCCTCCTGTAGAACCAAGGATGTGGATAACACTTGATTATTATAGCTCGCAATATATACCATGATATTCTTGTCAGATAACAATCGCTCCAAATCACTCGGGCGCGTTTGATAGTGAGCAGTTAATAACAGGTTATATATTTGTTTTAAAAGAACTTCGTTAGTACTCAATTCCTTCTGCACTATTGTGGTATATATTACTTTTTCCAAATTAATTCTTTTAAAGTTAAACGTGACAGGCTGATTTGAAAATAATAATGCATTGTTTACGGCTTTTTCAATCGGATCGTTTTGTGAGTATCGAGCAGGCAACGTTAATTGACAGCTTTTCCACTGTCGAAAGTTCGAGTCTAAAAAATCTTGGAAGCGGATCTTAAATCCTTGCCCATTACCCTCATATCCATCCGTGGTCGTCGAATAAACAACTCTGGTAGCGCGATTGGATATTTGTTTTAGAATTTGTACGGGGATGGCTCCAGCTTCTTCGACAATTAAAAAATCGTTGATAGATTTTTCTACAATTAAATTATCCAAAGATAAAAATCGAACATTTTTCTCCAAGGAGCTACATTCTGAAGTAGTCATTTGACGAGACTTTAGGTTGAATAGTTCTTTAAGCCTATTTTTGAAATGAGAATAAAAAATATCAAGGTTAGCCTTAAGCGGGGATGTAACTACAATTTTTTTTTGTTTTTCAAAGACTAGTTCAGCGGCCGCGACACCTAACGAGGCTGATTTCCCTCTACCTCTGCTAGCGGTTAGCACTAATGGTCGATTAGCGTGTCCGAGAGAAACACGCTTGATCATTTCGATAGCATTTGCTTGTTGTTCAAAAAAAGATGAGGTAAGTAGTGTCTCTGATTTGTTAGGCTCGAAAATTTCAGTTTTGGAGGCTTCGAGCCAAGTCTCTGCAGCAGTCGAACTTTGGAAATGAATGAATTCACTCACCAGTCTTTTCAAACACGCATTTTGCATATTTTGACTTGTTGATATTCCATCATTTACATTAGCAAGATCTTTAATCATTTTTGGTAGCAGCAGCACCAAATTACCGCCGCCAACCAAACAACCAATAATTGCCGCAAATGCATTCGGACTAAAATCATCTGTAGCATCGTAAAAAAGATGCTCTAGCTCTTGACCCAAGCACTGATTGACTTTGCCTTGCGCCATGACGGGGGGCGCTGGTGTGTTTATAGAAGGCAAAAAATCAGGTTTGTCTGAGACGATTATAGAGTTGGATAAAGGAATTTCCAACTGGTTCATCGAGTGCAGGAAAGCAAGCAATTCGCTCTTATCGTAAACTAGGAAAACCTTACGGCTCTTGTTCTTGCTTTGGTTCATGAATACTAGTAGTGGAAATATATATGTAAAATAGAATTATATCGATATACCCCGCCGAGCTCAATAGACGTGTTTATCCGTACCAATGGGCGACGAGTTGAAACTAGCAATACTTTATTTTGTTCCAGCGAAGTTGATTAAGTTCTTGTTTATATCGATCAAATTTATCCGGAGCAAGTTTAGAACTAAGTTTCTGTTCTAAGCGGGCTATTGTTTTTCCGATTGAATTGCAACCCCTCTCTTTTTTATCACCAGATTTATCACCAGACTTCGTTCTGCCAGAGCGGGATTTTCGCCTTAATTTTTGCTGGCTATAAGTTGTCTTTGACTTCACAAATACTGTTGTAGTCAGCTCATCGAGTTCAAACAGTTGACTCTGTTTATCATGGGATGGCTTATCGCTAAAATGGCGTTTTCCTTGATCATCAACCCAACTATAGATTACTCCGTGTGCCTGTATTGATAAATGTAGACTGAAAATAATCAAACAAATACAAATAATACCGCCTTTCATTAAATATTCCTCCATGAATGTATACTAAATCTAATAGCTATTGGGCTAGAATCGCTCAGCCATGACTAATTCAATTATTCTAGACTAATAGATCTAAATAGTCCGCTGGAAATGACGCTAAACTTCGTAAGACTTTAGCCATGATTTAGCAGAGAATTTGTCTTTTGATGTAATTCAATCTATTGTTGTATAGCAAACAAAAATTCGTGGGATATTAATAATATTGAAACTCGTTAGCGTATTTCTTCAGATTGAAAAAGAAATCAGCTCAGGCACCTTAACTATGCCTGCACTACCTGCAATTGCTCTAAAAGTAAGGGAAGCAGTCAAACAGCCTAACATGGACTTGGCTCAGTTAGCTAAGGTGGTTAGTCTTGATTCAGCATTCACTGCCTACCTTATAAGTCTAGCTAATTCGCCCATGTATCGCGGTGTTGACAAAATAGAGTCGGTGCCAGTTGCGTTGGGTAGGATAGGCATGGAAGCGACTAAGACCTCGTCGCTAATATTTGCAATACGATCACTTTTTAAAACGAAAGAAAAGGCAAGTAAATTGCTTTTGAACAAAGTGTGGAGAGAATCCTGTAAGGTATCTGCGTTAGCATTTGTCATGGCCAAAACTCTAAAAACAGCAGATCCCGAAAAAGCCTCGGTCGCTGGACTGTTACACAATGTAGGCATGATCCCGGTTATTCTTAAGTTAATTTCAATGGGCGAGACAGAAAAAGACATCATTGAAAATTGGCAAAATATCTTTGAATTTTCCAGAAAGATCGCGCTAAGGATACTCGCAAGCTGGGGCATGGAAGAAGAACTCAAAGAGGTTGTTGCTAAGGTTTCTGACTGGCAAACTGCTCACGAAAATTCACTGCTGGATATGATTAATCTGGCGCTTTGGCATAGTTATCTTGGAACAAACCTATTTAAAACCCTTCCGCGGCTGGATAAGCTTGGTTATTTTGAAAACAACCCCATGTTAGAGTTAGACAAGGGTAGCCTGTTGTTCGTTAAAGAGTCTAAAGAGGAAGTAGCGCACATGATGCAGGCCTTGAGTGGATGAACGAAATCGATTAACCTGCCTCGTCTCTTACAGTGCCAAATCTGAATACAAGATATTAGATCCTCGATCGCTAGTGAATTAATGTAACTATTTGGCGGTTTCACTAGATTAACCTTTCAGTACTAGTTATTGGCAGACTATGTAGTTACAATTCGACCCCCAAATCAGTTCACAATAAGTTTAATGCTGCCATTTGAATCAATCAGTTAAATGAAGAGAAATTTATGGATACAATAGATAAAATCAAATCTCAACTCGAAGAAAACAAAATCATGTTATACATGAAAGGTTCACCAGAGGCACCTCAGTGCGGCTTTTCAGCGCAAACAGTTCAAGCGCTTATGGCGTGTGGTAAAGAATTTTCATACGTTGATATTCTTCAAAATCCGGACATTCGTAGTGAACTTCCAAAATACGCCAATTGGCCTACCTTCCCACAACTATGGGTCAATGGCGAATTGATTGGAGGTTGTGATATCGTAATGGAAATGCATCAACAAAATGAACTAGCGCCGCTTATTCAAGCAGTATGAAGCAGATTTTAGCTGAGTAGTGAGGATATGTGAGTAAAGCCAGCTACTTGATAAAAGCTGGCATGTTTTTTTAAAGTGTTGATCGCTTTATCTAAGTTAACTTGCTGTGATAATTCTTTATCCGTAGATTGTTTTTGTTCAGTCAGTGGTTTTTTATTCGTTTCCATCTAATTGACCTCTTTTCTATTTTTATTGTGTAGAGTCGGGCGCATTGCTAGGTTGACATAGAGTCATATTTGCTAAGATCCGCATCAGATTGCTGGGTATCACTTAACTAGCGTCAAGCTTGGCTTACAAGCTAATCCAAAAAAATGTATGGCTGCACGATTGATCTTGCTAGATATATTATTATCGCTTGACCATTCTTCGGGGAAAGAACCAATCAGCTTAATATGGTCGGTTGTTAATTTGGCATTTATACTCTTTTGCAGCGTAACGTCTGTAGCTATATGAAAGTAAGCAAACAGACTATTTTTTGTTCCTAAACATAGCGTGCCATTGGGTTGGGTATACCATTTCATCAAATCTTTCCTCATCAGTTACAACATGCCTTAGATAATTCGATTGATTTAACCCTATCAAATTACTTAGGCGACTAATGCTGAGAATATTAGCAAAGGACGTTTGGTTTTTCGCGACGCGTATCACATTTCACTCAATTAGTTAACTCGACTTTCCGCAACATGTTATAAAACAACAAGATAGCGCTACTTTACGATCTAAATTCTATAATGATGGATGAACTCAAATAGGGCTGAGTATGTCTATTATCATGTAAATTAGTCGTTACTGGAGCAAATGGCTTTGGCTCTGTATAATCTTTACTATTCCAGCTACCTTGGTTGGTAACGTCCATAAGTTAGTTGGCTTTTGAAAATAATAAAATAGCGGAGAAAAATGATGATAAAAAAGGTCTTGTTGTGGTTTTTGGCTATCTTACTAGTTGTTTTAGTTGCGGGTGGTAGTTTTATTGCGCACGAATGGAATGCAAAACCGGTTTTTATCAATAACTTCTTTAATCGTTTTGCATTAAAAATAGCGTTAGATAGTCCTGAAACTCTGAGCTCCCTGCATTTTCTTGAACCCATGGGAATTAACGGGCACAACGCTGAATTAGATGATGCGAGCCCACAATCGACAGAGGATTTTTTCACCTTCATGTCGTCGGAAAGGGCTGTGTTAGCCTTATATGCCGATGATTCGTTAACTGAAGATGAATTAATGTCCAAGCGGATCGCTACTTACCTACTAGATTTTGTTGAAGAATCGAAAGAATTCAAGTATCACAATTACCCAGTCAATCAGTTGTTTGGGGTTCAAAACGGATTCCCAACCTTTATGCAAGCTCAGCATCAAATAAACAATATAGAAGAGGCTGAATTTTATATAGATCGGCTTAAGAAATTGCCACGTAAATTCTCACAAGTCCTAGAAGGGCTGAAATTAAGAACACAGAATGGCATCCTACCACCAAAATTTGTGATGACGCGTGTTATAGAAGAGATGAGTAAGTTTACTGAAACTCAGGTTGAAGAGAATATTCTCTACCAATCATTTGAAACTAAACTGAATAAATTAGAAAATATTGATGCTAGTGAGCGCCAAAGTTTGTTAAATCAGGTTAAAGAGTCAATTGTAAGTGATGTCTATCCTGCTTATGTTGAGTTAACCAGATATTTTGAAGGCCTAGGAGACAAGGCTACAACGGATGATGGATTTTGGAAACTACCGAATGGAAATAAAGCCTACAGACTTGCACTTAAATTCTTTACTACTACCGATTACACGCCTGATTACATACATAACGTTGGCCTAAAGGAAGTAGAGAGGATCCAGCACGAAATCTTAGAGATCCTGAAGTCAGAGGGGGTTGACACTGAATTGGGATTTGAAAATGCGATTGCGTCAATGGCGGACAATGAACGTTTTTACTACCCCGATAGTGACGATGGACGGGCGCAAATTCTAAAAGACTATCAAAAAATAATTGACGAAATCGAAGCGGGTATGGACAAAGCTTTTAGAGTCAAAGCTAAAGCGGGTGTAAAAGTTGAGCGTATCCCCAAATTTAAGGAAGAAACTAGCCCCGGCGCTTACTATAACGGTCCAGCTTTAGACGGCTCTCGTCCTGGTATATTTTACGCTAATTTATTTGATATCAAAGCGACGCCTAAATATTCAATGAGAACTTTAGCCTACCACGAAGCAATTCCTGGGCATCATTTTCAAATTAGTGTCGCACAAGAGTTGGAAGATATGCCTATTTTTAGAAAATTTGCCCCATTCACGGCCTATGTTGAAGGTTGGGCGTTGTATGCGGAAAGAGTGGCGTGGGAACTAGGTTTTCAAGATAACCCCTACGATAACATCGGTCGATTGCAGGCTGAACTGTTTAGAGGTGTCCGTTTAGTGGTTGATACGGGCATCCATGCGAAACGATGGACACGAGAGCAGGCCATCGAGTATATGATCAAAAATACGGGCATGGCTGAATCTGACGTAATTTCAGAAATAGAGCGATATATAGTACTTCCCGGTCAAGCCTGCGCGTACAAAGTTGGTATGATGAAGATCTTGGAGCTGAGAGCGAAAGCTAAGGCAGAATTAGACGATAAGTTTGATATTAGAGACTTTCATGATGTCGTGCTTAAAAATGGCGCTGTACCCTTGGATATATTAGAGATATTTATTGACAAGTATATTGCTGACACCTTGTAGTCTGGGCCGGAGATAATGATTTCGAGTGGTTTTTACGGTTATTTTAGCTGCTTATATTTATAATAATCTTCCCAATTTGACGCTGTAAACAAGCAATGTTTTATGCAAATATATAAATGCTGTCCTATACTTTTTATTAGAGCAGAATAAGGGATACAAACGATGCCAGATAATTTGGATGATCTACGGCGAGAAAGTAGAGTCACCGCCGAACATACCATATCGGTGAGTTTTTCAGACAAACAAAACGGCACGGATGTGCAAGTACACCAGTGCAACACCCAAGATATTTCAAGCGGTGGTTTTAAAATACTATCCCATATCTCCTTACCTTTAGGTACTGTAAAATCCATGGTTATCGATCTCAGTGAGCCTAGGTGCTCTATTAATGCTAAAACTGAGGTGAGGTGGTGTTTGGAAATTGACGAAACACCAACATTTTATCTAGGTATGAAGCTGGTAGAACTTACACCAAAGGACTTGATCATTTGGCAAAAATTCGTAAAAACGCTTAGCTAACCAATACAGTTCACTATTTGCCCAAAATATTGCTAACAAAGAGCCTGAACTCTAATTTCCCATATCAAAAACTAAAATACTACAGCCATGACAGATGACAAGCGACATGAACAACGCCATTTAAAAGAAGAAGTTATTTACATTGAGGTGTTAGCCGCAAGCAGTAAAGAAACGAACGATCATGTGACTTTGGAATGCACCACCAGGGATATCTCCAGAGAGGGTTTAAAAATTAGAGTGGACTATCCTTTGATTATGGATTCAATCCTTGAATTACTTATCTCGCTGGGCAACGATGGGCGCAAATACCAATTAACGGCACAAGTAAAATGGCTTGAGAAAATTTCTGAAACCGAATATATTGCAGGCTTTGAGCTGATTGAGGCCGATCATTCAGATTTTGTAATCTGGCGAAACATGGTAGCCGAACTTGAAAGCTGATTGCTATTTTTCTCGACGGTTTAAATTATTAGCAGGTTCTTACAAATGAAACGACTCCTTTTCGTCTTTATATTATTCTTATTGACTGTCGCCGGACTTCAATTATTCGGTGATCGTGACTTTTCACAGGTTTCTATCGCCTGGGATAAGTATCAATATGGTGGCACAATTTCTAGTTTTTCTTCTGATATTGGAGATATATTTGCTGGCAAAACCATCAACCAGGGCGGTTTAGCAACGGCCAAAATGTCTGAGCATGTCATTTATAGATGGACGGATGAATTTGGTGTCGTTCACAATAGCGAGCGAATGCCTAAAGTAGGAAAATATGAGGTGATCCGTATGGGCGATCTAAAAATAGAGACGCAAGAAGCACTAGAAGAAGAAGAAATTAAAAAAGCACTTAAGAATTAGTTACCCAATAAATCCTTGCCTCATTATTCATATTTGGTTGGGTTGATACGTGGCTGACTTTTTGGCTTTTTAAGCAGAACATAAACTGAGCCTGTCCCACCGTGTTGTGGAAGAGCCGAGTGAAAAGCCACCACCTGTTCAATCTGTTTTAACCAATGACGCACATAACTTTTTAACTTCGCGGGCTGTGTGCTTTGCAAACCTTTGCCGTGGGTGATCTTAAAGCAGCGTATTCCTTCTGTGTCAGCTTGGCTAATTAAGCCAAACACGGCGTTTCTTGACTGTTCGACGGTCATTCGATGAAGATCGAGATGGTATTCAAATTCATATTTTGCCCTGCGTAGGTTTTTAAATACATTCGGTTGCAAGCCACTTATCTTGAAACTCAGGATATCATCGGGTTGAACAAATTCGATTTCTCCATCAGTAAGAAAATTCTCATATTTCACAGCTTTATTTATTGCTGCTTTTTTACGATAAGAAACACTTTGTTCAGCGAGCTTAGCGCTAGGACGGGGTATCACCTTATCTTGGTCGAGCGGTTTTATGTCATCAATCTCTTCAAGAAAGCTGCTTGGGAATGCTGAGTCTGAATTCATGGTCTTAGAGTTTGTATCGTCGGACATAACTTTTCGAGGATTAATTATTACGTGTGTGGCCATTCATAAATCGATGATTATCTTACGACATGCTGGGAATAAATCAAACATTCATTTATTTATGACAAGAAGCCGTTTATGGCATTAGGGAAGGGGCGGATTATACATAGAAAGCCTGTCATTGCGAGGAGGAACGACGTGCCAATCTTCATGACGCTGATACAACGCGCTACGCTCTATTTTTTGCCAAGGAAGGCATATCAATCAACCACGCCTTTCTCGAAGCCGTCAGTTTTTTGGTCTATACTCTACTCAGATGCAAATTTACAGGGTGGCGTAAATCATGATAGATGGAAAGTTTGATCTAGTCTTTCGCGGGCAAACCATAAAAAGTCTCGAAGTTGAAGAGGTTAAGGCCAATCTCGTCTCGTTGTTTAAAACAACACCGGAAGCGATTGAGAAATTATTTACTGGTGAAGAGGTGCCTGTCAGAAGGGATTTAGATTATTCAACCGCGATGAAATACCAATCTGCTTTGAAAAAGGCAGGCGCTTTAGCATTGATCAAAGAGATAGAAGCATCTAGTGAGTCAGCGCCACAACAAAGCTCACAAGGCAAAGCGTCCTTTGGCTCAGTGGAAAGTAAAAACCCTACTGAGAGTGTCAAACAGCAACCAGAATCTATCCCCAAACCTACAGCTCCACCTTCATCTGCCACCAGCAAAACCTCGGCCGAAGGCGATTCAATGACCGTCGCGGAAATCGGTGCTCAACTTTTACCCGATAAAGTTTATGAAAAAAGAGAAGTAGACACCAGTGAGTTGTCACTAGCAGCAACTGGTGAAAGAATTATGCCAGCCAAAGCACCAGATAATACGCCGCCACCCTCTATTGATCATCTTAGTTTGGAATAGCAAGTTTCATAGTCGCTATTAAAATTCCATCATCAGTAAGAGGGCTGAATCCTCATGGTTAATGGATTGGTACATCTGATCAAAAATCGTCAACAAAATCGATTATTTACGATAAATTCGATACAAACAGACTTATCCCATACGCAATTCATTCCCCTCCTTGCGAGCAAAATACTTTTCTAATCGCTAGCCCTAAGCTACAAAATTTAACTTTTTCTTAACAAAGGTGTAATAAATTCGGATTTGTACCACTAACCTATAAATTCATATGAAAATGAGTAGTATCATCTAATATCATGGGCAGCGATTTTTACAACCACTCAATTTTACCTTATGCAGGTATTATCATTAAGATTTGTCGGGCTTATACCAACACGCCTGAAGATTTTGAAGATTATTATCAAGAAGTTTGTCTGCAGATTTGGCGAAGTAAGGACCGTTTTACCAGTCAGTCGAAATGGTCGACCTGGATCTACAAGTTGTCATTGAATGTTTGTTTAACTTACTTGAAGAAAAGCAAGAACACATCGCAGATTTTTGTATCAGACTACCTACCTAAGGAGGCCATAAAAGATAGCCAAACTGCCGGTGGGCATCCATTACATTCCACTCAAGAAGATCGCGCAGTTTCTGATGACGACATTCTGCAGCTGTACGCTGCTATCAGGCAATTATCGGAAACAGACAGAGCCATCATTCTGCTTTATCTGGAAGAGAAAAGTTATCTTGAGATTAGCGAAATTATAGGTACTAATAGCAACAACATAGGCGTTCGAATTAAAAGAATTAAGCAACGTCTGAATAAAATATTAAATATAGAGGGTTAAAAGATGAAAAAATCAGTAGAACAAACATGGAAAGAGGGGTTTAAAGATGAAAAAGCTCTAGTCCCCCCACAAGTAGTGGATCTATACAATCGAAAATCGCAAAACTTGGTTGATAAATTTAATGACATGTTCAAGAAAAATCGATCTGGAGTTATCTTCGCGGCAAACCTCATTTTGGCTGTACTTCTTTATTTTAACTTACCATTTTTGGGAGTATTCGTTTTTTTGAGTCTCATTTCTCTTGTTGTTTTTGGCAGAAGGCAGTTAAAAGAATTGAATAAAATTAGTAAAACTGACAGTAGTTATCGCTATGTAAAATCATTTGACCAATGGTTAAAGAAATCAATTGCGGAATACACAATTGTCTATCAGTTTTTTTATCCAATTGTTTTTTTAGGGATAACATTGAGAGTTTTATATTCTAGTGTTGGTGACAATTTGATAAACCTCATTCTTGATAGTTTCTCAGAGACTTATATGATTGCCGGAATTCCATTATTGGTGCTCGTCCCCGTCATTTTGATCGCTGCATTATTGGCAAAGTATGGTGGCTATATTTATCAATGTGATGTGCGTTTATATTATGGTGCTGAAATCGATAAGTTAGATGAGATAGTCGCAGAAATGGAATTGCTTCAAGTTTAAACGCTTGGTTCATCAAGCCAATATAGTTGATCCATACCCATCTTCTTTGATTATGGGTATACACTTGAGGTAGTTTGAACTCTTACCGGAACGAGAGCTAGCATGATCCAATATAACAAAATGTGTAAGCTTAGTATATTTAGGAGATTATTATGGTTGACATAAATCACCGAGTTGGCATCAAAGCTTCACCTGAAAAGATATTTCTATCTTGGGAAAATACTATTCTAGTAAAGGCAAACGATCTTGATGACGCTTATGACAAAATAGAAAAAGAAGCACTAGAGCAAACTGAGCCATATCGTGGTGGAGAAGATGGCGCTCGCGTTCAGTGGATTTATGAAGGTATCACTGAAATTTTGCCTATTTATGACGAATTAGAGCACGGAACAGAAATTATGTTTTCGGAACATAATAGGAAACTTAAAAATTTAAAAAAAATGGTAAAAAACAAAGGTGCATTTCATCAATAATGCACCTAATAAATAGTTGCTTCAGATTCGGGGAAAGGACTCTTCTCTGAAAAACAAAAATATTATGCTAAATCATTCCCAAATTGACTCAAATTCAACATTAGATGGTAGCCTTTTTCCAATCACTATCCCAGTTGAGGCATGAAAAGCCAAACCTGCTAATTCTGCTTTTAAAACTTTAGCTTTAAGTACATGTTGAAGTATCAGAAACCCTAATAATTTCCCAATAAAACCACCTTTTACAACAAAGTCCATAGACATAGAAATATCACAAATATTATTGTCCACCTTTTTTACCATCATTTGTGCTTCTATACTTTTTAAAGGCATTGAAAATTCAGACAGGACAATTTTAAAACTTTCACCTTCATGGTATTCGGTGATCTCTTCTATGACAGACGTACCATCATAAAAATAGCATTTTCTTTTGGTGCCGACACCAGACTCATTTCCCTCCAAAAGTGGGGATTTTTCAACCGCATGACTTGTCCTTTCAATGCTGTCAAAGTCCTTTAATACTTCCCATATTTGATCAGCGGGCATTTTAACGCGTTTGGTTAGTTCAATATGATGTGGCATCGTAATCTCCAGTAATTAGCACATATAATGTAAGCTCAATATATCAGCTATGCTTTAATTGTACAACGGTGTACAATGGTATTTTGAGGACTATATAATGAGTAGAGTCAGAATTTTTGACAGAGATGAGGCCATTGATAAAACAATAAATTCTATTTGGCAAAGCGGGTTCGATAGTTTTTCAGTGAAAGGGTTTTCTGAACAGATAGGTATTAACCGGTCTAGCTTTTATCATGCATTTAAAAACAAAGATGCATTGTTTACAGAGGCTCTTGATCGGTATTTCAAAGAGAGTCCCCATTATAAACTAGCGAATTTTACAAAAGCTAAAAGCCCTCTAAAATTGTTAACTCAAGTTTTTAGAGAAACTTGCTTAGCACGCAGCTCTGATCCAGATCACAAGGGGTGTATGGCAGTCAATTGTGTCACAGAACTTGTTGGTGTTAATGAAGTGCTAGGCCCCATGATTGCAGACGCTGTACGGCATAGTATCGCTAATTTTAAAGCCTTATTGAACGATAGTGTTCTAAAAAAAGAGTTGCCTGCAAAAACAGACACCCATAATCTGGCTCTTGCAATTCAAAATCTACTTATGGGTTTGAATGTGATGTCAAAAGTTATAACCAATGAGCAAGAGCTTTGGGATGCTACAAAAGTGGGGCTAGTTGCCCTGAATGTTTATCGTGTTTAGTGTTTCGCACAAAAAGCATAAGACATAGCTCTAGCGGACAGTCTGCGCCCACAGTTCTAATTTGATGTGGATATCCCAAGAGACTTGATGGCG
>Ga0256847_1000334_pt1 | contig 30982 bp, 19 predicted proteins | sample TeddybearmetaG_FD_189099 | JGI IMG/M metagenome (GOLD analysis project Ga0256847, IMG submission 189099) | Hydrothermal vent microbial communities from East Pacific Rise, Pacific Ocean - Teddybear | ecosystem: Environmental > Aquatic > Marine > Hydrothermal vents | place: Pacific Ocean: East...
GCAGGATGGGTTGGCTTCCCGTCGCTTACGCGTTCCTTCCTTTGTCGACTATCGTCGCCACTCTTCGAGTTCAGTCAGTCCCCCACTGTTTAGCGGCAATGCCATGCTCTTTTTAAAGTTGTGTCTTTGACAAGAAAACAACTACCCGAAAACTATATCGCACGCTTACAGTTGTTTATATATTGTATAATAAAATATATTAACTTCTTAGGTTGACGCGTATATCCACTTAGGTCGAAATTGCAACAGTAACATACTCCTTGATTCTTCGACTTCGATGAATCTTCGCTCAGAATGACAAGGAGCATTTAATTCAATCTTTTATATAAGTTTGATTCTGATCAATGACATTGTCATTCTGACCGAGCAAAGCGAGCGGAAGAATTGACATTATATCACAGTCCAAATTTCGACCAAGGTGGAGAAATCTCGCTTATTCAACATTGAAGACTTATTTCATAGAACGACGTTGTGAAATAAAGGATGGGAATGTTATTTCAGGATTCTCTCAATTTCGAAATATTAATATCTTTGGGAAAAATTTGTTTTTATGCGGACATTCCTAAATTTGTTTTTTACTTCTATTTTTTGCTTGATAATTATTAGTAATAATGATGCTCAATCAGAAAAAATGCCTGACGACAAAAGTTTTGAATTGGGACTTGAGATTCAAGCATATCCTACAGGAATCATTCCCGGAATCAGATTTGAAAAATATTTGAATTCATCTTCTTCATTGAATTTTAGACTTGGCTATCAATTAATAGACCATAGAGATTTAGGAGTACAAAATAATGAAGATGGATCAGGTTATGGTGCTTCAATTGCATATCGTAGATTTTTTAAATCCAATCACAAAGGTTTGAGCCTTGCTTTCCGAACAGATCTGTGGTTTAATAAAATTGACTGGGAAAATGACTCTGGCATAGGCACTTCAAATATCACTGTAATCCAACCTTCATTAATGGGTGAATATGCTTTAAGAGTAAGCGATGGCTTTTCTATAACGCCTTCTCTTTCTTTTGGATGGGAATGGAATGTTACTACAGATGGAATTCCGACAGGCGAGGGTGCTATTATTTTACTTGGATGTGCTTTTGGTTTCGGAATTTAGGAATTACGCGGAGAATTACACGAAGATACACGGAGTTTTTTTCAATTGTCAACATCTAACCTTGAACCTTTTTACCTTATACCTTATACCTCAAACCTTTTTACCTTATACCTCAAACCTTTTTACCAATCTTTTCCGCCCGCCGCTGACGCGTTCCCTCACTTGAAAATTTCATTTTAACTTTTATTTTATAAAAGATTGTTCGGTCACCCCTATTATTTATGGGGTATATGTGGAAAAAAGTGCTTTTTTTATATCTTTGCCCCCATATTATCTACCCATCTATCAAAAATACTTAAAAATGGCTACTATTCGTTTTAATGCTTTAAAAGAAACATTACAAAGGAAACCGATTCATGTTGAAGAACAATCAGTAAAACGTTCAGAATTATTTGGCAAAAAAGTATTTACACCAAATACTTGCAGACAGTACATGCCGAAAGAAGCATATGTGGCAATAAAAAATGCTACTACTCATGGCACTAAGATTGATCGAAAAATAGCAGAACAGATTGCTGCTGGGATGAAATCTTGGGCACATGAGCAAGGAGCTACACATTATACACACTGGTTTCAACCTTTGACTGGAATTACAGCAGAAAAACATGATGCATTTTTCGAACCTGTTGGTGACGGAGAGGCAATTGAAAAATTTGGAGGTGCGCAATTGGTACAACAAGAACCAGATGCATCAAGTTTTCCAAATGGAGGATTGAGAAATACTTTTGAAGCAAGAGGGTATACTGCTTGGGATCCTACATCTCCAGCGTTCGTGATGGGATCAACATTATGTATTCCTACGATTTTTGTTTCTTATACTGGAGAGGCACTTGATAACAAGACTCCATTATTAAGAGCATTGCAGTCAATTGATCAATCAGCTACAGCTGTGGCAAAATACTTTGACAAAAATGTAACTAAGATTATAACAACGCTTGGGTGGGAGCAAGAATTTTTCTTAATCGATATTGCTTTGGCTGAGTCAAGACCAGATCTTCTTATGACAGGAAGAACATTACTTGGTCATTCTCCAGCAAAAGGTCAGCAATTAGATGATCACTATTTTGGTTCTATTCCTAGAAGGGCTATGGGATATTTGAGAGAATTGGAAATTGAGTGTATCCAATTGGGGATTCCAGTGAAGACTAGACACAATGAAGTAGCACCAAACCAATTCGAAATAGCGCCATTATTTGAAGAAGCGAATTTGGCAGTTGACCATAACTCATTGCTGATGGATGTAATGGAAAAAATAGCTCAAAATCACAATTTCAAAGTATTGTTCCATGAAAAACCTTTCGCAGGAATTAATGGATCTGGAAAACACAACAACTGGTCATTAGCAACCAATACAGGGATTAACCTTTTGGCACCCGGTAAAACTCCAATGAGTAATTTACAGTTTTTGACATTCTTTATCAATACTATAATGGCTGTTCATAATCATGCTGATCTATTGAGAGCATCAATTGCAACAGCGAGTAATGATCATAGACTAGGGGCAAATGAAGCTCCTCCAGCCATCATTTCTGTATTTATAGGAGAGCAATTAACTCAAGTGCTGAATAACCTTGAAAAAGTGTCAAAGGGTAAATTGACACCTGAAGAAAAGACAGACCTTAAGTTAAATGTAGTAGGTAAGATTCCAGATGTGCTATTGGATAATACAGATAGAAACAGAACATCTCCTTTTGCATTTACTGGGAATAAATTTGAATTTAGAGCTGTTGGTTCTACAGCGAATTGTGCGGCACCTATGACAGTGTTAAATACGATGGTTTCTGAGCAATTACGAAAATTTAAGATTGAAGTTGATAAGTTGATCGACTCAAAAAGCATGAAAAAAGATAGTGCAATTTTCAATGTGCTGAGAGACTACATCAAAAAATCAAAAAGCATTCGTTTCGAAGGAGATGGATATTCTGATGATTGGGTAAAAGAAGCAAAGAAGAGAGGATTGAGTAATTTTAAGACGACACCAGAGGCACTAAAAGCGAAGATCTCAAAAGAAAGCGTAAAACTTTTTGCAGATCATGGAGTATTGAATGAAGCGGAAGTACATGCTAGATATGAAATCGAATTGGAGGAATATACAATGAAGATTCAAATCGAAGGAAGAGTGCTTGGTGATATTGCAACAAATCATGTGATTCCAACTGCAATAAAGTATCAAAACACTTTGATTGAAAATGTGAGCGGTCTTAAAAATATATTTGGTACTGGATTTAAGAAATTGGCAAAAGAGCAAATAGAAATTATCCAAGATATATCCACTCGAATAAATGAGATTAAGACGAATGTGGATAAGATGATAGAGGAACGAAAGAAAGCCAATAAAATGACAAATGAGGAGAAAAGAGCAAAGGCATACTGCGACAAGGTAAAACCTTACTTTGAAGAAATAAGATACCACTGTGACAAATTGGAAATGACTGTTGATGATGAATTATGGCCCTTGACAAAATATAGAGAATTGTTATTTACGAAATAGAAATAGAGATTGAAAAAATTATAATTTGGAAAGATTGGAGAGATTATTATTACTCTTTCACAGTCTTTCCAGTTTTTTTTAACCGCAAAGTAGAACACAAAGTTTTCAAGGAGGTTCACAAAGAATTTCTTCAACCTCCCCAATCTCTCCAACCTCTCCAATCTCTTTCAATCTCTCCAAGTGTGTATCACAAATTGCACAAAAAGTAAATCATAATTGTTTGTTTAGTTATTAACATTGTCATCCTGGACCGCAGTGGAACATTGTCATCCTGAGCGCAGTCGAAGGAAGACAATGTTATTATTGCAGTAATTTCGACCGAAGTGGAGAAATCTAGCTCTTGATGTAATAAAATGGTGGATTTCTCCACTTCGGTCGAAATTAAAGTAAAGGCATACTCCTTGATTCTTCGACTCCGATGAATCTTCGCTCAGAATGACAAGAAGTGTTCGACTCCGATGAATCTTCGCTCAGAATGACAAGAAGTGCTCGACTTCGATGAATCTTCGCTCAGAATGACAAGGAGTGCCCGACTGCGCTGGCGCTTCGCTCAAGATGACAAGGAGCTTATTTTCTTGAGAAAGTGTAATTTGTGATACACACTCTCTCCAATCTCTATCATTCTTTAATTTTTTATACCCTATCTTGGCATTTTAAATCAATAGAATAATATGTCCAGATCAATACCCTTACCAACATCAGAAGAATTTGGTGCTTACTATCAAGGCTACATTAATAAAGTAAATGGAAGTCCAATAGACGCTTTGAATAACCAAATCGATATATACACTGATTTTATTAAGGACAACAGTGATCGAATGGATTATAGTTATGCAGAGGGAAAATGGTCGATCCGGGAGTCGCTCATTCATCTTATAGATACGGAGCAAATATTTGCATATCGTGCATTACGTATAAGTCGAGGAGACATGACACCTTTGGCTGGATTCAATCAGGATGATTATATCAGGGACAATAATTTTGATCACATTACACCCTGGGATATTCTTGAAGAATTTACCTATCAAAGAAGAGCGACTTTGAGTATGATTAAAAAATTTACGGACGCCCAAATCAACAATGTTGGGGTAGCAAGTAACACAAATACTTCAGTACGTGCTTTGATCTACATTATGGCTGGGCATGCTCAACATCATATTGATCTTTTTAATGAAAGGTATTTGTAAAATATGGGATTTTACTTCAGAGATGTATTCAATTTTGTAAAAAAACTTACTCCAAGGCGTGTATTAAATGCGGCTCAATTGATCAGTTCTTTTTACGTGACCAAGTGGATTCGAAAGCCAATTCAATGGGGCAGCCCTATGACTGTCTCGATAGAGCCTACTACAGCGTGTAACCTTAGATGTCCAGAATGTCCTAGTGGCTTGCGGTCATTTACAAGGGAAACAGGGAATCTTAAAAAAGACTTTTTTACCAAGACCATTGATGAATTATATAAGGACTTGATCTATCTCATCTTTTATTTTCAAGGAGAACCATACATCAATCCAAATTTCCTAGATATGGTAGCATATGCTAACAAAAAAGGAATCTATACGATCACTTCTACCAATGGTCATTTTTTGAATGATGCTAATGCCAAAAAGACGATAGAATCGGGGCTGGATAGAATGATTATTTCTGTCGATGGCACTACACAGGAAGTGTATGAAAATTATCGGAAAGAAGGGAAGCTCGAAAATGTATTGGCAGGTGCTAAAAACGTTGTGAAATGGAAGAATAAATTAAAATCAAGTACTCCTCACATCATCTTTCAATTTTTAGTGGTCAAGCCAAACGAACATCAGATTCCTGAAATATATAAACTGGCCGAAGAGATCGGAATCGATGAAGTAAAACTGAAGACAGCTCAAGTTTATAATTACGAAAATGGCAATGACCTGATCCCAACTATTGAAAAGTATTCCAGATATCATCAAAAAGATGATGGTACTTATCGTGTCAAAAATGAATTGCTAAATCACTGTTGGAAACTATGGCATGCATGTGTCGTCAGTTGGGATGGCTTGGTTTTGCCGTGCTGCTTTGACAAAGATGCAGAATACAGATTAGGTGATTTGAAAAATGCCAGTTTTCAAGATATTTGGCATGGCAAGGAGTACAATGAATTTCGAACTAATCTTTTGAAAGGTAGGGATCAAATTGAGATTTGTACCAATTGTACAGAAGGATGTAAAGTTTGGGCTTAGGTGTATTTTCCAAAAAGTTAAATGGTTAAGTGCCAATTGACACCTAACCATTTAATAAATACTATTTAAGCTGAGGGCCATCAAAAGCTCTGAAAGATGAATATATAGCATCTGGCAAACAATTATCGTTGGCTTGATCTAAGGTAGTTGCACCCAATCCTCCATTTGACAGACAATCACTATGTACTGCAACATCAACTAAAAGTCTCAATAAAAGCTCAAAACTAATCCATCTTGCTCCACTATTGTTAAGAGCCGAAACTACCAATTGATTATACGGATGGCATGAATTTTCATTCGCCTCTGTCCAATACTTTAAAGAATGTCGAAGTATTGAAAAGAATGAAAGAAATTTTATTTCTTCTTCTCCTTCATAAGTTGAAATAAAGTTGTTTTCATAAGAAATAATCTCATTTACCTTAAACTGTGCAGAGGGTGAAAGATCTTCGAAAATAATTTCATTTAAATCCGCCACTATTGCAATCAATTCTTCTTCGTTCGAATTCATGTAATCATTCTTGAACGTTTCTAAGGTTAAGCCATTTTCATGATGAAATTCACTCAAAAAATTGGTGGGCTCATTTTGATTTTCTAAGAATGACGCGAAGCTCTGAGAAATTTCTTGATTTGTAAAAAAGTCCTTGATAGCATCGTACATTTCATTTGGCTCTACATCATTGACGTCAACAAGCGTAGCTGCATGGTCCAAAGCTTTGTTATGCCAATCTCCAACTTTATCGTACGGACTACCTTCGTTTATCGCATTAATTACCGTTGTATAACATGGAGGTGAAGATTCATATGTTTCTTGTTGATTCACAGTGGTTTTTTGATTTATTTTCTGCTCACTGACAGATTCATCTTTTGTACAAGAAATGATAATCATACCTGCCAAAAGAAATAAAAGAGTGATTTTTTTCATTTTACTGATTTTATAAGTGAATTAATTTTTCGAATTTATAGTTGCAACTGTTCGAATTTTAGATTTAATACCCGATGTCTCCAAAAGGTATAGACTAATTCTAATTTTTTTTCCTACTTCTATAAATAATAATGAATGGCATCCATACTGTTGGGGTGGCTTGGCATCGTCGTATTGTATTTAAAGCATCGATAGAGCGATTTTGAGATTGAAAATTTCAAAGAGTTACCGCATGCAAAAGAAAATACAGAATTGCAGATTAGTCCATCTTGATTTGTATTTCCTTACAGATGGTCAAATGACAAAGCAGCCAAAAGGAGCTGAAACAACTCCAACTGAAAATTGGATAGCTGAAATATTCAGTCCTCCTTATCTTTTTATTGATGAAGAAATGCCTAAAGAAGTAGGATTAACCGTTGTGAGAAGAGTGAGTATACAAAAGCTTAAAACTGAATCTAAAAGAGGAATTACTTTTTCTAGTGAAATTGGTGGCAAGACGTTTTATTTGCTAAAAAGCAACAAAAGGTATGAAGTGGAGTTAGGTGGAGTATTGCAACAAGAGCCATACGCTCAGGAAGAATCATTGGTATTATTAAAGCTGCCTTCAGTAACCCACGCAGGCCAATGGGGACAGCATTATGTAAAGCTTCCAATTGAGAAATCAGATGGTAGGACATTAAGTTTTACTGCTCCAGATATGATAAAAGAAAATATACCTCCTGGTTTTTATATGATGTTTTATGTAGATAGAAAAGGGAAGCCGTCGATTTCGCAGATTATTCGGTTTGATGATGAAGCTAAGGCACCTTGATGATTGATTAATTGAAATTACTGGATAAGAGACTGTAAGGTTAAATGAAAACTCAATTTACTTAGAGGTCTTGATTTCCAGTTTTCAAGAGATTTGGCATATTAAGGATTATAACAATTTCCAAGCTAGTCTATTGAAAGATAGAAATCAAATTGAGATTTGCTCTGAATGTACGGCAGGGTGTAAGATTTCTGATTAGGATATAATAAATTAAGTTGTTTCTATCAAGAAATTTTATTGATTGCATCACGATATATATTATCTTCTAAATCATGAAATTAGCTAAACCTATATTATAAGTTCAATTGAAATCTTTGTATATTCGAATTATCCTCCTCACATAAAAGATACAAGATGAACACTTTAGGCACTCAAAATTTTTGGAAACCAAGAGCATCAAACGCTAAAAAATTAGAAAAAGATTGCCAAATATTAAAGAACAAAGGGTATATATCAATCTTTGTTGAGAAAGTGTTTTATAATGGCTCACCGTCTTTTTTTCAAAATATTTTTGGTGGAAAGGACAAGATTGCGATTACTACAACTACTATATACAAAACACCTGGACAGGATGCATTAGAGGCAAAAATAGTATTAGGCACATCCACAGTAGATGCTAAAGTTCCAACCATTTTGTCAAAGGATTGCCTGATTGCATTAGATGTTCCAAGTCATGCCGAAGCTATTGAACTGAAGACTACATTGACTTCAATAAAAAAAGACAACTTCGAACGTACTATAGATATATTAAGTGACAAGACATTTCAAGCTCCATTGAATTTGGCAGCAACAAATATGGGACAAGTCCTTACTGTTGCAAAATTGGTGAATCGGATTTTCTCCTCAGATCCACAGAGGGCAGAATTAGAAGGCAGTTATGCAGGTTTGATTAGCCAAGACCCTATTGATCATCCTGTTGAAAATAATAGATTGACAGATGGCTATTTAATTTTGATATCCAATAATGATAAGCAAAATAACTTTTGGGACAATTTTGATTCAAATTTATTGACATATGTAGATAAAAAGTTGTTGTACAATAATAGCCATGTGAAGTTGACACATATTATCTATTCGATTCAATTTGTAGAAATGCGGGGTGAAACAGAAAACACTTCTTGGTTCAAACAGTACCAAAAAGCTTTCACCAAATTAGAGGACCTCATTGGGGCTACAACTGATACAGAAATTGAAGAAATAAAAAAAGAAGTAATTCAAGAATGGAAAAAGGGGAACTTGCTTTTGGACAATGATTCAACTTATACACAGCGGGAAAAACAACTTATCAAAAAAAGGAAGTTCAACGAAATAAAGAAGATATTTCAAGAAAATGAAAGTTTGGACTCATTCATTAGTATGGATACAATAGTTGAAGCTGAAACTTTATTAAAGACTAATAATGCTGGTGCTGCGAGAGGATTTGAGTCAACAAAAAATGAATCTTCTAAAAGTGAAAGTTATGCTGCCAAATTATTTAATATGATTGATACAGACGTTCAAGAATATATAGCATTGTTGGAGAATGTTTCTTCTTGATCAAAGACTAGGGTTGTAATATATCAATCATAAAGTTTGATTATCTAGTGTAGCTAATTTTTAATAAAAAAAATCAAATTATGAATCCGCACGTGTTAAGTGGACCAATTCTTCGAAGATCAGAAAAAACAGAAATATACGTTTGGTTGGCATTGACTCAAGCCTCAAAAGTAGTTATTGGTAAAGTATTCAAAAGTAATAATTTGAATAATTCTATAGGCGAAGGAAGCCAACCCACCTTATCTTTTGGAAAAGGATTACATGTCGTATTATTGAAAATAACACCAAAGGAAACTACCACTTTTCCTGAAGATGAAATTCTTTGTTATGATATCAGTATTGATGGGGAAGCGTTAAGTAAAACCTCCTTGGGAAAATCAATAAATTATCCACCTTATTCTCTTCCTTCTTTTTTTATTCAATCTGAGGAAACACAATTGAATGTATTATTTGGTTCATGTCGTAAAATTCATGGCCCAGGACAGGATTGTTTGACTAGAGGAGATGATGTGATTGCTGAACATTCACAGGCAATTGATAAAAGACCAACGGCATTATTTTTAGGTGGTGATCAAGTATATGCAGATGACGTATCAAGTGTTGTCATGCCTTCAATTATAAAGTTAGCTGGTGATCTCGTAGGCAGTGAAGAAACAATACACGGAGAAGAAACAAACAATTCCTATACTTTCGGATCAAGAGGACAAATGCTAAAAGCGATAGGATTGGAAGATTTGAGTTATTATCCTGATAATCATGTGATGAAATTTGGAGAATATGCTGCATTGTACTGTATGTCTTGGAATCCAGATGTTTGGCCAGATACGATTCTAGAAGATGCGGAAAATAAGGTCAATCATGTAAATGACTTTATAATTGAAGGCCAAAGTGATAAATCAAAAGAAGTAAAAGAAAAACTCAAGAGACATAAGGCAGAAATACCACTGGTGAAAAATTATATGGATGGCCTAACAAGCGTCAGGCGCTTATTAGCGAATGTTCCCACTTATATGATATTTGACGATCATGAAATTACGGATGATTGGAATATAACATACGAATGGAGAGAACGCATGATGGCCCATGAACTTGGTAGTCAATTGCTTTCTAATGGACTGACTGCTTATTGGTTGTTTCAAGCCTGGGGCAACAATCCTAAAGCATTTAATGAGCGATTCATAATGGTCATGTCAGATTATACATTGTCTTTGGTATCATCAAAAAAATTCACTCATGAAGATTTTCAAGCATTTTATGGCCTGAACGGAATCGGTTTTCCAAAATGGGATTTTATGACTCCTACTTATCCTCAAGCCTTATTTATAGATACAAGAACGAAGCGTTATTTTGAATTAAGGGATGATGTGGTAGAAGTATCCGATATACTGGAAAAGGTAAAGGATATGATAGCGAATAAGACCAATAAAGTGATAAACTTTGCCCTAAAACTAGGACATAAGTTTCTCCCTGGTCAAGAAGGAAAGGGAGTCGAACGTTTGCCTCCAAGATTGGTAAGTCCGTATCATTTCAAAACATTAAAAGAGTTATTTGGTAAGGAATTAAATCAACAAACTTTTTTCTTGGTAACGGCTACTCCAGTATTTGGATTACAGCGCTTTGAAGATATTCAACGACAGGGAAATCGATGGAATAGTCCTTACGCAAATGATAATGAATCATGGGCAGCAAACTATAGTGGCTATTTCGATTTACTCAAGTTTTTGTCTGAGGAACTAAAAGCGAAACATTGTATTATCCTTTCAGGAGATGTCCACTATGGATTTATAAATCAGTGTGAATTGAACTTCAAAGGAGAGCTGGAACTGAAAAACAATTTGAATTTCACACAAATTACAAGTAGTTCATTGAAGAACAATGCAAAAGATGAATTAGGTGGATTGGCCAGAAGTGTCATCGAAGAATTAGAGGAAAATATGGAACCCTGGAAATCCTACAAGGATATAGAATGGGTAGAAAATCGATATTACTTTGGCATAAAAGAAAATCAATCATCCACACATAAAATTATTATAGAAAATAATCTGGGGTTGTTGCAATTTTATAAAGGTGAGTTGGGATACAAGTTTCTATTCAAATACGATGATAATACAATAGGAGAATCAGATATACTACCTTTGACTCTGAAGTGAAAAATTTATATTTCTACTCCTTGAGACCTAATATCTTCGATAATAAATTTGATTAGAGTTCCTCGATTAGCTCCTTGTCTGTCACCTTTTGCATTGATAATCAAACCTCCTTGTGATTTATTACCTGCTTGATGAATAGCTATAACTTTCCAGTCTTGGTTAAAAATAGGAGCTCCTGAAGAACCTGGACGAGTGTCTGCTTGATAGAAGATTGCATTTTCTTCTTCCCAAACACTGATAACATTGTCAGGCATTGCTATTTTCTTATGTCCACCTTGAGGATGTTGTATTATATTGACCATATCATTTATGACAGGAATTTTGAAAGATTCTATTTCTGCATACCCCCAATCTACTATTGGATAGTCCGTACGATCTTTAATTTTTATGAGAGCATAGTCCAATTTCTTGTTCATGATAAAAGTATGCTTTGGGTCCATTTGATATTGTATTGTTGCCTCAATATCAATCTTAGAGTTTAATGTAATTCGTAAATTATCAATATCATTTTTTTTCCATAAAATGTGAGATGCTGTGAGGAGGTATCCACCTTTAATTAAAAAACCAGTACACATAGTTCCATCTATTACTTCTACTAAACACACTATCTTAGAAGTCTTAGTTGCTTGAGTAAACCAATCAGTAGAGACTAAATTTTCATTTCTGCTTAATACTTTTTCAAAGGACTGTTTATTGGGTACATTGAGATAGCTACTTGTTTTGATAGAACGATTTTCTAGATTTCTTGTTATACTTTTAATCTCTATTTCTTTGTCAATTTCATCAATTGTATGTAAGAAAACTTGAGTGATTTTATTTATTTCAAGCTTATAATCATTATAACTGATAATCCCTATTATGTTTGAGTTTTCAATACTATTCAATCTAGCTCCTAAAAGTATTACATTATTTTGAAAGTTTTCAGATAGACTGTTACTAATGGATCTAAGTTTTGAAAGAGCTTCTTTTAATTTACCACTAATAAATAATTTTTTAAGCTTATTTTTATCAAAAGACAATTCTTCTTGGTACACATCAGAGGCATCACGTAGTAGTGTGATGCCGGATTCGTTTTTAAGATCTGCCAAGAAGTTTTTATCATCAGTATGTTCAATGATATTTTGGAAAAAAGAGTTTAAGTCATTTGTTCTATGCAATTCTGTAATTATTCTTAACCAATTTTCTCTAGCATCACTATCGAAATTTATTTCGTTTGTGGGAATTCCAGAGAAATTCAATAATAATTTTGAACTTTCAATTGTAGGGTATCGACGCATCAATTGATCAACTATTTTTTTGCTTATTGGTAATTTTGTTTGACGATCTTCTACTTGTTGCAAATATCTTTTTAATGCTTCATTTTTAGGATATTCAACAACAGCTATTTTCAGTAGAGTCAGTGTAGAATCAGACTTTTCCAGATTATAATATATCATTTCCCAATTACGAATTGCCGAATGTTTCCATGAAAAATGTTCTGTGTAGATGTGAGCATTTCGGAGGATTCTTTTTGCAGCTTCTATACTCGGATAGAGATCTGCAAGGATCATTATGGGTTTGTCTTGATTTGAATTGATGACATTGATCTGATCAATTATATTTTTATTTGACCTATTGAATACATCTTTTACAACTATGTCATATTCTCCAGGTTCAGATAAGCCTGTTAAAAAATTACCAAGATATTTATTAGCATAATCTCCAAGAGTTTGATCATTAGAATATCTAGTTTTAAAAACTTTGAATTCCTCTAAATACGATTCTAAATGAAGGGTATTATAAGGAAAATTATTGTCAAATAAATTCAATGTGTAGTAAGATTCATACACTTTATAAGTATCATTCTTTTCAAAATCTATTTTTAAATAATTAATTTCTTGTTGCTCTAAATTTATTGTCCACTTTTTTAATCTTGCCTCCAGTCTAATTCGTAAAACTTCCATTTGCAATGCAATGAATGGATCATGATATTCAACTAATTCAGGTGCTATTTCCTCTAATTTTTCAAACGCTTCATCAAATTCAAATTCATATTCTCTATTTTCAATTTGTACAATCAATAACCGGATCAGTAGTTCATCCGAATCCGAATTTTGTGTTGACTGGATTTCTTTGATTGCTTTGTCTAGAATACGATCCGACAAACTGATTTTGTTTAATCGTTGATACAATCTGGCTTCCCAATAATGCAAAGAGCTATTAAACGATCTTTCTTTTCTTTGCTTTAATTCCTTCCGAATGGATTGTAAGTTATGCAATCCTCCTTTTAGTCCATCTTGAATTACTTTCGCATAATAGTCCTCCCAATCGTCCAACTTTGTCTGCTTGAGCTTTTCTTTAGAGAATTTCGACCCCCTCAGTCCTGCAATATGAATTTGTGCATCTAGAGGCAATTCATCCAATGATCTATCTAAGAAAGTTGATATCTTTTTGTATCCTTCACTGTCTAAAAATGAAGGATCATCTCCACGTTTCAGTCTATGGTAAACACATTCTGCTTGATCTTCCACAGAGGATTCATTGCTATAGTATTCGACGGCATTATCATGGATAGCTTGGGCACTTGTCGGATTCTTTTTCCAAACCATGTCTTCCATAGCCTTTCGAAGTTCAGGTCTGAACACTATCTTTCCAGTTTCCCTATTGGCTTGTATCAAAAATGTTTCTGCTTCAAGTAAATTAAATACTTCTGTAGCTCTATTAAGAGATATTTTGCCAAGTCCGCATGGTCTAGCTAATATTTTTTGAATTACTACTGGATTTACTTTTCGCACCAAAAGACCCGGCATAGCTATTTTCCGAACATCTGCATTATGAATATGATCTAGATTCCGAGTTACTAATTCTTTTTGGATGCTGGATTCATCTAGATTTTTGAACAATTGACCCATTCTGTCAATAGATATCCTTTTTGCATCAGCTAATCCCTCCTGTTTCGCAAGACTCGCGGCAAGCTGCAAAGTCAAGGGATTGCCTCCGAAATTATGGTATATTTTTTCTCGTAGCTCTGTATTTTTGATTTCCAACTTACTCAAGTAGGCCGTAGCTGATTTCTTATCAAAGGAAGTCAGATTAATAGTTTCGAATTCTACTTCTTTGAATTCTATCTCAGATCTCCCAACAAACACAGGTCTAATTCGAGGCACATGCTCACAGATTTCTTTTATTGTCTCAAGAAAAGTATGAAATTCAGTTTTATTTGCTCCACGATATTGTAATTCTTCAAATGAATCAAAGACAGCGAGTATGGGTCGGTCGATCATACCCAAATCCAAATCAAGATGTTTCAATCTATCCAGGAGTTTTCTATAAATCATATTCCTAAATGAATCACTAGAGTTCTCTTTTGATGTATATCTCCTTTTATTAAAAACCAGATCATCTAAAATTCCATTTAAAACTTCAAATTCTTTTTCCAATTTAGGAAATTGAATTTTCAACTGGTTTAATGCTTCTGATAAAACAAATAGAGGCTCTGATATGCTGTATAAAGAATTATCGAAATCTATATATATGAAAGGCAACTGATTGCTATCCTTGCGATGTAGCATAATAAATTGAGATACCAGTGCCGATTTCCCTATTCCCCCAATGCCAGTGATCAACATTGGTTTGCTTTTGTGCCATTTAATTATATCCTTGAAAAACCCAGCTGCTTTTTCAAATAAACTTTCGCGTGGTAACCAGTCGACATATTTCTTTAAAGTTCTCAAATCCTCCTCTCTTCCTTCGAAGTTTTGAGTTATTTCTTCAAGAGGTTTAAGAAACTCTTTCCGTTTCATTTCGGCATATATCTCGTTTGGATTTGGATAATCGAGATTTAAAGGTTCGACCCATCTTGCCAGTTTCAAACATTGTGCAAGTTCCTCCAATGTCTGATCTGAAAGTGGTTTTACCTCTCTTTTAAGGAATTGAATGGTAAATTTTGAATCATCATTTAAGCCTTTAATTTTTTCTAGCGTATCTAGTTGATCAAGATAATTATCTCTTTTGAGAATTTTTTCAAGAAATTTGATCCGTGTTGACTCATTTAATACTTTTACGATTTTATTGTCGATTTCTCCTACTACTTTACTATTTGAATTCAACTCCGAGAGAAGATCATCATTAGGCTTTTGAACACCCCACTTTTTTACGTCTGCCATCGTAAACTTACCCATGATGGCAGCTTTTTCCATCAAAAGATTATCTTCTTCTTTCTTTTTTGGTTTTGGTTTTCCAAAAAGTATTTCATCGCTAAGTTTTATTTTTTTACGACTCATCTAGTTGAATTTTACTATTATTTGAGAATCCTAAATACCAATCAGTGCACAATTTCCCTATTTCAGTTACGTTTAGTTTTTGTTCTACCATATCAAATTGCAACTCACTATTTTCTATCCATTTATCACAAAATTCTTCTACAGTATATTTATATTCTCCTTGCTCGCTGTAATGTGAATAAATATCATGTATAAACGACCTGACGTCTTCCTCGGTAAAAGAATTAATTTTCAAACTTGGTATACCATTAAATCTACCTGGCCAGTCTCGTCTCATTAAGTTGTTTTCAGTCAAGGTAAGAACGACATAAAATTTATTGTGCATTTCTGCCTCATGCAATAAATCCTTTATAAAACGATTCAAATTTGGATTTGGGATTCTGTACATACCATCCAAACATATTACTGGTATTTTTTGGTTCGCCACATTTCCATCATTCAGTCCTTTAAGTTTTGTAAAAAAGGTAGTGAACTTAGATAGTGATGCTCTCTCATTAGGTTCAATTGTATATTTCAAATTGAGCTTACCACTGATTACATTGGCTATATCCGCGCCTGTAACAAGTTCATTTTCATGTTCATCCTCAAAAAGTATTTGAGCAAGCACATATTTATCAGCAGAATTTATAACATCCGCTATATATAATTGACTATGTGTCAATCCTGAACAAGGCTTTCCCTCTATAATTAATACATTTGATGTTTCGCTATCATTGAGCATTGACATCAAATTATTTTTAAGATTTTGCCTATTTAAAAAAGCCAATTTATTTCTATAGACACGGTTTTTATTAAATGCTTCTGGGTCAATTCTTCCATCAGGTAATATTACAGAAGGTCTTGATGCCACAAGTTCTATTCTTAACTGGTTGATATGATCTTGAAAAAGAATTTTATCATTTTCACTACATTCTTTTGTAATTTGTTCGAATAATATGATTAATAATTTCGAATCAAGAGCTAATGTTTCATAAATATTAAGCCAGTTTATTTCTGCTGCTGCATTAAAAGCGATCGAAATTGTAGGTATTGATGATTTGAACAAAATCAATCTCGATCTATCAATAGATCCATATAATTCAGCTAATTTTTTTAAAATTTCATCCATAAAAATAAGTCCCAATTATAGAATAAATCCTTTTGATTTTAGATCAGCAATGATAGATCCTATTAAAATTCCTCGGTTAGATGCTGCTCTATCTCCTGCAGCATTAATTGTCATACCTCCATCAACAGCTTTTACACCTGCATGATGCAACGCCACTACTTGCCAATCTTGATTGAAAACTGGAGAACCACTAGCTCCATTTTTAGTATTCGCCGAGTAGAAAAGATAATTTTTTTCCTCCCATACACTTAGCACAGTGTCTGGCATTGCAATTTTTTTAAGTTCTCCTTCAGGATGTTGAATGATATTTACCAAATTATTGATTTGGGGTTTTTTAAAGGTTTCGAAACTAGCATATCCCCATTCAATAAGCGGCTTTTTTGGGTCATCTTTAATTTTTATAACGGAATAATCCAATTCTTTATTTATAAAATATCCATTCACTGGATCTAAGTCATAAGTAAAGAATTCTTGGCCGTCTCTATAATTTAGTAAAACCCTTGCCCGATTAGGGCATTCATTTGTGTTTTTACATTCAAAAGAACATTTTGTTTCATGATCTGGTGAATGCTTACATATTACATGGTGATTGGTCATTACATATCCTCCTTTCAATAAAAATCCTGTGCCGGAAGAACCATCGTTTAGCTCAACCTTGCATATAAACCGTGAACTGTCTATAGCATTGTACAACCATTCAATAGGCATAATTTCCTTATGCTTATCCATGACCTTTTCAAACTCTACTTGGTCAATTACATTTAGACCAGTAACTGAGACTTTATCCGTGTCCTTGGATGAAATGCCTTTCAGAATTAGTTTAATTTCTTTTTCACCATCTAATTCGTCAATCAAATAAATAACTGTGCTCCGTAATTTATTTTTTCTTACCGTATAATCACTTTCTGAAATTAGTCCATTTTGATACTTGCTAGACAAATCATTTACTCGAGAATGTGCTAAAATGATCTGATTTTCATAGTCACCTGCATCGAGTAGTTTTGCGCTATCTCTTAATTGAGTCAAGACTTCCTCAAGTCGTCCTTTTAACACCAATTGCTTAAGAGACTCTTTCAATATCCCATCACTTTTTTCAATGACATCATTGAAGACCTTTGCTGCATCTTTCATTGGCACAACTTCGGTTTCTTCCAGAGCATATTCCAATATGGAGTCATCATTCTCTCTATCAATCACTGTTTGGACCAACTGCAGTAGTTGATCTCGAGGGTAGACATAGTCTATAATAATCATCCAGTTGATTTCAGCAGATGCATTAAAAGCTATTCTAGTAGTTTTGATTTTAGAATTTCGAAGTATAAGTTGAGAATCTTGGATTGTAGGATATAACTCTGCGAGTCTTTCAGTTAGTTTTTTGTAATTAGGCATGTTTGGAATATTAATAAAGATCTTTCAACCAAAAATTAAATAAAGTTTAATCAAGTACAGAAGTCATTTAATAACGTATGTTAAAATGATATGTAAGTGCTTGGAATTCAAATCAATATAAAATTTCTTTTTCATAGCCAAAGCTATGGGGAATAAATTTTATGAAGAGTTGGATTTCAATGACTTGCATAGGAATTAACAATATGTTTTTAAATCACTTCACAATTCAATATAAAAATAAACAAGCTTAATTTAAAATATTTACGTCTAATTATCAAAAATGATTAAATATTTCAATTTATTGGTATTTATTTGATTTAAGAATTCTGCGATGAATAGATCAGAAAGACTTATAGATACTTGTAAAACTCATTTTTATTTTCGTAACATACGCTATGAAATGATGAGATGTCGAAAGAAAACCTAAGGGTTAATTTAGGAATGAAATGAAAGTCAAAAACAATTTAAGTCATGAGGTTATTATATCCTCCTCCTCGCCCCAAACTCAATCCCATAATTATATAAATACTCACTGATTAGAGCATCTACACGTTTAGTTAAATGGCGACGATATACTGCTTGTCCAAACAATTGCATTTTTTCATTGATAGCATAATTGGCACCAAATGAGATAACACCAACTAGATGTAAATTTACGAATTGATTAGCTTCTGCTCTTTGAGTAATAGTTGTTGTTTCAAATTCATTAATTTGAGTTGTTTTTGTCGTTAAATAATAAGAAGGCGAAATGCCAGCTTCAATAAATGGAGCAAATTTCTTATCAGTGAATTCATATCTAACTGCCAGGGGGATCTCAAGGAACCAATAATTATGGATCAATTGCAATTCATGTGGTAAACTGGGATCATACTCATATCCGCTTGAACTTATTTCACTTGGCCATCTTAAATCTGTCTGTTTCTCACCTTTTATTCCAGAAATAGCAAGTCGAATGCCAGTCTTTAGAAAAAATTTATTTGACAACTTTTTATTATAATTGAATCCAAATCTCCAATTGAATTTGCCAATTTCTCTACTATTTCTCAAACCAATAATATCAATTGGGATTGTTGCATCTGATGTTAACTTTAAAGACCGATAGGAGTAATCAACCCCGGCTATAATATCGATCGTGGAATTCATTTGACTAAATGAGAATAATGGGACTGCAATGAATGTAATAATTATAAATTTTGCTTTCATTTTGATTCTATTGATAATTTAATTGATTTTGTGGACACATTCTTCCTTGCTTAGGATAAGTATGTAACGCATAATTTTAGTTGGGCGTTGCAAGAAATAAGATGTGTACATCGTAAAATGCTTATTCAACATTACATTCCTCACTCAAGATAATCGGCAAGAGGTCAGAGATCTTTGCCTCTCCTTAATGCTATGACCGAGAAGATATTTTATTTTGTAAATCTTCTGTGAAGCTAAAAATCAATTTCAAATATCACTCCATCCACCAAATCTTAATATCCGTCCTATCTCCACCCATTTGAACAATCTGTGTCTCATAATTTTCAGCATTAAAAGCCACTTCCGATTGCGGATACTGAAACCTAAAAAATTCATTCTCCCCTCTTTCTCTAGGCACTAAATTTGTCCTTCTCAGCAAAGCAAATGCTTCCCAAGGCTGACGAAAACTATCAACCCATCTTTGTTCATATATCCTTCTCAAATTTGCCTCTGTAGCCCCTTCAAAAGTCATGGCATACTTTGGATTAATACTTAAAAGAAATGCATCGGCTTCTGAAGGGATAGGAGGTTTATTGACCCAGATCATAGAGTTTTCTACAATAGCCTTCCAAAAATTTACTGAGGCAATTATACCTTGTTGATATCTGTTATTAGCCAATGTAAGGTCCGCCGTAACTCCAATTCCTCTAAGAAATATTTCAGCATGAAGAAACTTCACCTCTGCCGCTGTCATCAATATTTCAGGAACATCCATTTCATCTCTTATCAAATAAAAATTTACTGACGAATAAATATTGTCTATTCCTTTATCATCATAAGAAGCATCTCTTTTGTCTTTGCTATAGGGTTCTCCACCTGATTGGGGTGTGTCAGTAGTCGGGTTCTGCGGGAATGCTACCCATTCACCAGTGTTGTTTTCTTCAAAGAAAAACCTTAATCTAGGGTCAAGAATCTCTCCTTCATCATCAGTCATGAAATTCCAAATAGTAGATCCCAATCTTACCTTATTATGCTCTCTAAAAGACCAATTGACTCCCAGATTTGTCCAATTTTGAGCTGCTGGGCTCATCACAATATCACTACCTTCTGTAATAAAATTAGCGACACTTTCTACCAAATTCTTTACCCTTGGTCCAGCATAATCTGGATTTACATCATACATTCTAACCAAGTGCCTTAATAACAAAGAATTGCAAAATCTCACCCATCGATCCGTATTATCACCTAAAAAAGTATCAAAAGCGCCATATCTTAAGTATGATCCCAATGGTGGTTCTCCTCCTCCCGAAAGTATAATAGATGCTTCTTCTAAATCTTCAATTAATGATTTATAAATAGCCTCTTGCGAATCATATTTAGGTTGGATAATTTCATCCGTAGCAAATGCTTGTCCTCCTTCAGAATAAGGAATATCACCAAAAAAGTCTGTCACCTGAAAAGTCTTATAAGCCATCAAAACATTAAGTTGTGCGCTTACAATATCGGCACTTCTAGGATCTTCTGTCAATGCATCAAATCTTTCCTGTAGCTCTCTTGCATTTTTTAAAGCACTGTAATAATTTGACCAGACATCTTCAGCTCCTCCATCTACATTGCCAAATGTTTTTGCTGTAACTACAGCCTGTTCGGTAACATCATACAGCACTTCATTGTGAAGAAATAATTGTCTATTCCATCCCAATTGTAAAGATTGAACTAAGCCATTAAAAACTGCTCCAAAATTCACGTTTGATGGAGCCAAAGGATTTGTATTGATATCATCGAATCCTTTGTCACAACCAGTGGTTATAATCAAACAGAAGGATAAGATTAGTGTTATTTTTTTCATTCAATATTATTATTTCAACATCTTCTAATTGATTTAGAAATGTCTTTTCTTTTTTAAAAATTAGATGTTATTCGTAAACTAATAGACCTCATACTTGGGAAAGATGCCCATTCTAAACCTTGTGCATTTCCTGAACCACTCAACCCTTCCGGATTTACATTATCTGGAATAGAGGAATACAAATAGAATAAATCACGACCTACAAGAGAGAATTTCAAATTCTGAAATAGCCTCAATTTTTTCAAATGATTGGTAGGCATATTATAAGATAATGCCACCTCTCTCATTTTGAACCAAGTATTATCCAAGATGCCAGGAGTGGTCAATATTTTTCCCCAACCTCCAGCATTCGGAAGGTATTTATAATAGTAGTGTACGACTTTATCATTCGGCTGACCATTTGCATAAACGCCAGGAAGAATTATACCAATATTGCTAACATTCCCTTCTGGATCAGTATAAGGTAATCCACCTCCATCTCTTTCGATTAAGGTAGATGGACTCTGCCCAGTTTGCTGACCGATTACATAAGAGCCAGCATAGATATCGCCCCCTATTTTAGCATCCACCAAGGTCGATAATGAAAAGTTTTTATATCTGGCTTCTGTCGTCCATCCTCCTGTGAGTGTTGGAGAGGCATTCCCGACTGGAACAAGTTTATCGGTAATCTCATAATGTGTACCTGCTTCATTCAAAATAGGCTCCCCATTTTCATGTCTTACATAATCGTATCCGTAGATCGTTCCATATTCTTCTCCTTCCTGCACCATAATCTTAGGACCAAAATCTCCCCAGATATTGCCAATCTCTAAAAATTGAGCGCCTTCGCCTAGACTTTTTACAAAGTTTCGATTTTGTGCAAGATTGATTCCTGTTGAGAAATAACCATTTTTCCCTCGCCAAATATTTGCCTTAACTCCCATTTCAAAACCAAAATTTTCAAGAATTCCATTATTGATTCTTACTTGATTTGCTCCCGAAGAAGTGGGTGTTGGCGATCTTAATATTTGATCAAAAGATTCGATATAGTAGTAAGTAAAATCAAAAGTGACCTTATCATCTAAAATACCAAGAGTAGCTCCTACTTCATAAGAGTTAGCTTGTTGTGGTCGTAAATCTAGGGGAGGTTTTATGCTTGGTAAACTTGCAGTTTGCTGCCCGCCAAATGTTCCTGTATTATAAACAAAATCCAATAAAAATGGATCTGTGTCAGAAGCCGTCTTCGCAAAAGATCCCCTTAGTTTGACAAAATTCAACCAATCCCAAGGAAGATCAATCGACTCTGTCAAAATGTAACTCAATGACGCCGATGGATAGAAATAGGAATTGTTGTCATCTGGTAAAGCTGAAGACCAATCATTCCTTCCAGATAATTCTAAGAATAGATAATTATCGTATGAAAGATTGGCGAAGCTATATATCGAATTGATCTTTTTATTGTATCTCAATTCTTTAGCAAGAGGTAGATTATTTGGGTTACTACCCGTAAAGTTGTTAAATGAAAACAACCATGGATTTTCCCATCTGTTAGCTGTAGCATTTATTCCATATTGATCCCTGGTCCACTGTGTTCCACCCACGGTAAAACTAGCATCGAAGACAGATCCAAAAATCTTGTCCTTTTTGGCAGTGATAATCAAATCATTATTGAGCACAAAATTTCTGTCCAATTCATTGCTATATAGCCCCCCTTCGATTCCAAGACTATTCACAGGATTGAATCGTCTTTCAAATTCGTTGAGATTAAAATCCAGCCCTAATCGACCATTTATAGACAACCATGAAAAAGGAGAATAAGCTAGACCTACAGATCCGATTACTTTGTTTCTTGATAAGTATGTATTTTGATTATTTGCATTCCACCAAAGATTCGAAGGCGTAAAAGAGAATGGATAATTACCGCCATAAGTATATCGAGAACCATCTTCATTTATATTCAGGTTTTCTTCTAATCCTTTGTAAGATCTCGGCCAGCTATACAATATCCCTTTGCCAAAAGAAGCATTGTTATCATCGCCTAAAGAAGGACTGTTTTTTCGATTGTAATTGATGTACGAAATTCCAATATTTGAAACCACCTTATCACTTATTTTTAAGCTAGATCCCAGATTGAAAGTATATTGTTCATAGTTAGAATTTGGCACTACTGCTTCATGATCTTGGTAGGTAAGAGATATTCTCATTGTCCCTTTATCATTCGCATTTGAAAAATTGATATTGTGGGTAGTTGTATTTCCAGGGCTGAAATATTGCTTCAGATTATCTGGTTGCGGAGCGTATTCCCTCAATTCACCATCCCACCATCTTACTTGCTGTCCGAGCATCTCCGGACCCCACGAAACCCCTGTAGAATAAAATCCAAATGTCTCAGTCGTAGGTCTGCTGCCCGGACCATTATTTGAATGGATTTGGTTTGGATAGACCAATTCTCCAGCAGCATTTGTTTTGAAAGTGGGTTCGAGTAGGCTTATCGGACCACCAGCTCCATATTTGTTTTGGACTTTACGGTATCTATAAGGATTGATGATTTTATGTGTCATGACATATTCTATACCAACACCATTTCTTTTGGATCCTTTTTTTGTAGTAATAAGTACGACACCATTTGCCCCTCTCATTCCATATTGAGCTGAAGCGGTTGGCCCTTTTAAGATACTTACTTCTTCGATATCATCAGCATTGACATTATTGATAGCAGACCCCCAATCGGTGCCTCTCCCAATAGCTGTAAGTCCAGGCGGATTTTCGATAGGTACACCATCTACTATTATCAAAGGCTGATTGTTTCCAATGATATTATTATTTCCTCTTATGGTGATTCGAGTTGTACCTCCATCTACGCCATTGGCTGAAGAGATGTTGACTCCTGCTGATTTTCCACTCAGAGCGCTTACTATATTGGGAGCATTGGAAAGTGCGATTTCACTACCATCAAAATCTTGGGTAGAATATCCTAACTCTCTTGCTGCTCGTTTGGGTTTGAGCCCTGTTATAAGTGCATTATCAAGTAGAATTCCATCTACTCGCATCTTAATATTCCAATTTTCTCGGCCGGCAACTTGAATAGTTTCTGTTTTGTATCCGAGATAGGAAAAGATCAACTTTGATGTCTCAGAATTCACTGTAAGAAAGAAAGATCCATCAAAATTAGAGGTCGTTCCTTGCCCTGTCTCTTCATCTAAAATAGATACTCCAATAAGTGGTTCTCCCGAATCTAAATCTGTGATAATTCCCGAGATGTCAATTTGGGCTTGACTGAAAAAAGCAACCATCAAAAAGAAGATGGTTGCTTTTAGTTTTATAGTTTGTTTTATCATTTATTTTTATCTAATCAAGATTTGAAAACCACTTCCTTACTCTATTACGACTATCTTCTTGCTTGCGGTTTTTCCATTGGGATTAATAACTTTCAAAAAGTAAGTCCCATTATTATCAACAGAAATTATCTCCTTATATTCGACTACTGCTTTTTTATCTATCATCCTTCCTTCAATGCTGTAAAGAATCATTTGACCACCAATAAGATCACTTTCAAATTTGATTTGAATGTTCCTATTAGTAGGGTTTGGTGAAATCGAAAATGCAGATGCCACTTCAATGTCATTGGTAGAAATAATAATTGCCAATTCGGAGAATAAAATATTATCACCAGGGTTTTGATCGGATTCTGTATTCACTTCAACATAAACTTTAGACCCATCGAATCCTGAATAATCGAATATTTCAAATGAATGCTCATATTCTTCTCCAGGTGCCAAAGTGGTCTGTACTTGTTCTTTTATAATGAGTTCTCCTTCTTTAAATAGGCTCATTGTGAATTCTGAAACTGTCGTGGTCCCAGTGTTTTTTATTAGGCCTAAGGCATCAATTATTGTAATATTATCAATCTCATATTTAAAATCTAAAGCAGTCAAGTTGGTATAATCCTCATATCTTTGAGAACTATTTTCTACCAAAACGGAGTGAATTCTATAAAACGGCTCAGTGTGACCACTACTATTATATCCTGTATTTAGCAAATTGGTATAATCCTGCAATTCATAGTCAAAATCTGCAATCTCTCCTGCATTAATGACATCTGTAGTAACGAATATTGCAGGTGTAACTGCTTGTCCAGGACACCATCCCGCTCTCGGAAATAGCCAATTGCCATTTTGATCCGAACAGCTATTCAGAGCACAATCGGCTTTCCATAAGATATGATCTTCGAGTTTTGATCCATAAACCATTACCTCATGTGTAGCAGCAAAAAATTCAGCAGCATTATTTGTATTTCCTTGTCCATGACCACTTACATGCATTCTAATATGTGAAGCTTCCGTTTTGTCATTAATGGTCAATGAAACAGAGGAAAGATCATCATCGACTCCAGGATCTCCATACACATGATAATCTTCTTGATAAATTGAAGTAACATTATTGTGAGGATAGTCATCATTGCCTTCGATCAATTCTAGTTCAATTGTGACGAGCCATCCTGACTGTCCAAATACTTGTACGAAAGAGGTGAAAGTAACTTCTCCAGTCAGAGCACTTTTAAAATCTGTAACATCCACAGTCCAAGGACCACATGAAATGCCATAAGGAGTAATATACCTTGCTATTTCAAATGTACCTTGATCATTCGATGCCCAAACTTGTCCTGCTTGATCCCAAGGGTCACAACCTGTAGTTGGGCAATCTACTGAAATATGAAGCAAAATAGTTTCATAATTTGAAAGATCGCCAGGTAGGGCTATTTTATTCGTTTGAGATTGACCAGCACTTCCGAAGTTATGTTGTTCTCTATCGAAAATGCTAATTCTGTTCCCATCTTTTATAACGATCGATTTTGTCACCTCATCGTTCAAAGCATTGGCATCATCGGGATGAGAAATGACGACTGATATTTCTGGGCTATCGTTGTCTATCAGATTAATGGGAGTTCTGAACTCATAATTTTCTGCTTCTCCAGCTTCTAGTGTTTCTTCCAATGTTTCGGATACTACTTCTGTTCCATTTACAAAGATTTTAGCTTCTATACCAGCAATTGCCATAGTGCCCACATTTTGGATTTCAGCACTGATTTTCACAGGTCTTGTTTTCATAAATATTCTGTCAATTCCGCTGATGTTTTTGACACTCGCATCAAAATCGGGTAATGTGTATCCATCTACCCAATTATTATCATCCATGTCTAAAGTAGTACCAGAACAAGCTGCATCTACTCGATTCTCTACTGTAGTACCACTTCCATCATTCATAGGAAAATATGCAACCAGACCAGATTCAGTTCCTGTTAAATCTACCGTCTTATTGTCTGCAATCTGAGACGCAGTTCTGGCAGTATTCCATATCCTAATTTCATCGATTATACCATCAAATACTCTGCCCGGAAAGCCAGATGATTCTCCAATTGTAAAAGCTAATTCACAAGCTGTAGCAGCGCCAGGATATGTTCCATTTGCGACTTCTAATCCATCAACAAATAAGGACATTGACCCATTATCTATTACAGCTGCTACATGATGCCATTGTTTGGTATTCATTATGGAAGGAGAGACTACTTCATTCCAATCGCTACTCGCTCCCATCACAAAAGAAAGTTTACCATTATCTCCACATCGGAAAGCAAATCCCCTTTCTTCACCAGTGCCATGGGCATCATTTGAGAATAAACTCCCTTGCCAGCTCTGAGATTTCCATTCTTCGGCAAATATCCATGCCTCTACGGTATACTGATCACCGATGCTCAAAGCAGGTTTGTTGGGGATCGTCACAGATTCTGAAATACCATCAAATCTGAGTGCAGTATTTTGAGCTAGAAGAGCTACCGAGAATATTATTGAAAGGAATAAAATGTAGATAGATTTCATTTATTATCTTTTAGGTTTTTTAATTATTTCCTGAAAGTATAAAAATGGAATCACTTAAATGAGTCTATTAATAATAATATTCAAATTTTCGTTTTACTTTTTTATTAACGACATATGATTGCTTGCAGAAAATATAGTTGACTCTATATTAAATTTCTATTTGGGAAAGATTTGGAATCAATGAATTCAATGAATGACTATCTTATTTGTATGTGATTTTAATAGGTCTACTTTTAAGTTTTGTGGTCAAGATGTATTCAATAATATCTCTTGAATCTCTATCTTTTTTCATCATTGCTTTTGCAAGAAAGTTGTCTTGATAATCAAAATTGAAAGCTCTATAGGCTAGAATGGCTGTAGATGGTTTATCATTACCAATGCAAGAAAGTCGATAAAAATTTTCATTAAGCTCAAATTGTTTTGAACTCTTGGCGGATATTAAAATGAACTCTGAACTATTCCTGGCTACCATTTCTGTGTCTTCAAAAATACACTCTATTGATGCATTGACTAGATCAAAATACTGTGGCACTGTACCATGTTTGATTTCAGGCCGAGCTATGTAAATTGGAAACGAGCTATTATTTGTGATTTCAAATCTTAATATAGAATTGGTTCTGTCTTCTGAGACGATGAGTTCAGAATCGATTAAATGTATAGATGCTACAGCTTCTTTACCAAATTTGAATTCATTATTATTCTTTTGAGCGGATGCAGAAGAACATATAATTATAGTTATTAGAAATACGAGTATGCTTTTCATTTTAGAATTGTATTTGATTTAAGATATTGATTGCTCAAAGATGTATTTATCATTTGAATTCGCATATAAAGGTGCTAATAAAATATTCAATTTTATTGTAACAATAAGAATTCGCAGATGCATTTCAAAATTTGTTTTTTTTGCAATAATTTAGATAATTTTTATTTCATTCAATCTTTCGCCTCGCGGGCTCGGCCTTACCTCCCCCCACTATCAATCAATTTTTTATAATCAACTTTTGTTTTGAAATATTTTGCTCTGATTTAATTAATATAAAATATAAACCATCAGTATTGATTGATAAGGAAATATCTTTTACTTGTGGTTTTGATTGGTAATAAATCTTACCTAATAGGTCTATGATTTTTACCTCTTCAATAATTTTATGGGATTCGATTTTGATTGTATTTTTAGAGGGAATAGGATATATGTTTACTTCATACTTGATATCTAAATCATGTATCTCTGTTGTTATGAAATAATTGGAAAGGATGTCATACATTGGATTAAAAATTCCAAACCAAGACGTTTGTGTATTTGTCATCGTCACTAAAGTAAAACCATGATTCATACTATGAAACATGTCGGTCAGATTGGTATAATATCCATCATGTCCGATTACGACATCATCCGTTTGTACATTGGCATGATGAATACCCAACCCATATCCTGCTGTCCAAGTGTTAAAGCTTTTCGGGACAAAGGTCAACATTTGATCTAAGGTTTCAGGGCTAAGAAATTGATCATTGAGTATGGCGTTTAATAGTATTCCAAGATCTGTAGGACAAGTGACAATATTTCCAGCGCCATAAGCATAACTCAACATTGAAGTTGTAGGTTCGTCACTATAATTCATTAACCCATTGCCAAAATTCCACCAAACTCCTGCTGTTGGTTCTGAATATATTTCATATGCTCCGAAATAAGTATGGTTCATATCAAGAGGATCCCAAATTCGATTTCTCAAATCCACATGAATTGGGTTGCCAGTTACTTGCTCAATAATTAAAGCCGCCATTGCGTAATTGCTATTAGAATATTGGAAGTTTGTACCCGCAGGAAAATCTGGAATACTGCTAACACTATTCTCCAGGATATTGTGAGGTGTATAAAATAAATCGAAGTCAGAAATTATATTATTGCCACTATTTGCAGTTTCTAGATAATCAGCAATCCCGCTTGTATGATTTAATAACTGTCGAATTGTAATTGCTGGGTCAAATGCGACATTAAGGGTGATGTAATCACTCCAGGACTTGTCTAGATCGATCAAATTTTCTTCTGCTAGCAGGAGCATAAGAATAGCAATGTTGAATTTAGTAGTACTAGCACCATGAAATAAGGTCGTATCTGTAATTGGTACATTTTGTTTTCCAATTCCTGCAACCCCGGTCCATTTTTGTCCATTTGGCATCATAAGAAAAGCGGAAACTCCTTTGTTGTCCTCATTATTGACACTTGAATTTAGCACACTTTGAAGCAGATTTCCAAGTTCAGGATCAATTTGAGCTTTTGTGTTTAGGCCGAAACAAATTGAAACTAGTATAATAATAATTTTTTTCATATGTGAATTTTCGGGTTCAATCTATCACCTGTTTCCTATGAGTATCAATTTTGCTTTCTATATAGTCTGAAATAACACCAAGCCGCAATCCCACCTATAAAAGAAAATATAGCCAACATCCAAAATACATGTTGATGCCCTTCTATACCTGGCGAACTATCCAAAAGATATCCCATTCCTGGTCCAGCAAATATATCTGGAGTATATCCAACAATCGAGATCAGACCAACCGCAGTTCCAGTAAGAACTAGAGGAATTTGTCCTTTTTCCATCACAGCAAAGTATAGCGAACGTGCGGCATATACACCAGTAGCCACAACTAAAATCGACACAAAAAATAAAACTGTTGCAGATGCAGTAATCACACCAGTCGCAAATAGTATTGCTCCTAAAAAAGAAAAAATAAAACTCACAAACAACCAAAATGTAGTTTGAGTACGGTCTGCTAAAATACCAATTGTGACTCCTACTACTGGCCGAATGAATAATAAAAATGTACCTACTTGAGCAGATTGTACTTGATCATACAGCATTACTTCTTTAGCATATAGTGAAAGCACATCGGTGATTTTATAGCCTACATATGCACATAATATTATAATCATGAGCAACCATACAGAGGGTAATTTCAACACTTCTCTAATTTGTGAAATTGTGATTTTATCCAAGATGATTTTCTTTTCTTTTTTGCTGTCCATTTTCATAAAAAACCACACCAAAATTCCAACAAGAATCACAATACCAGTGGTCACTAAGATCACATACTTAAAGGCAGCTCTGCTATCAGAAACACTTGCTTCAGCTATTTCTCCAGTTATAAAAATAGAAAATATCAATACACCCATGGTACCGAATAAAGCACCTACCAAGCCACGCCCACCATCCAAAAAGCCAAATGCTTTACCTTGCGAAGTCGATCCTCCCCAGACTCTAGCAGCTTTAATCATAGCTGCCCAAAACAAGTAAATCGTGGTAAATCCCCAGTATCCATATAATATTCTCAAGACCGTATAGCTAGGGAATGTAGCATATACCAATCCTCCAAGCGCAGTCAGCCATAGTGAAATTGCTATCAATTTTCTTGGTGGATATCTATCCGCTAGTGGTCCACCAAATAGATAGGATACTAACGCTACAATCCCATAAACTGAAAAGCATAAGCCCAACTGAGTATTATCCAAACCAAAAGCATCCAATACCGTAGGTCTAAAAACTCTTGCCAGTACAAATGGCAGGATGAAAATGGACTCTCCCGCTAGGATGAGAAGAAGGAGATAGTGCCAAGGGGTTTTGTTTTGATTCATTGCTTAAGATCTATTAGAACATTGAAGTGATTTAAAAACGTAGGTTAAAATGATTTGTATATGCTTGATTTTCAAGTTGAGAAAAGTTGAGAATCAACCTGCCTGCTGGCAGGTGATATGCAAAGGAATTAACATTATGTTTTTAAATCACTTCATTATGTACATTCATATTATTCATGCCTAAATATAACTTTTTTGCATTAGGTAGTTTTTATAAAGTCCGAGGAGAGGTTGAAAACCTTCCTCTCGAACAAGGTACTAATACGAGGCAAAGTGTCTCTGACCTCTTGCCGATTTCCTGGCTATTCACAAAAACAATGCAAATGTGCTATACATTTTATACACGTCTAGCAGCCTGTCGGAGAACTCATAATTTAACAATGAAAGAATAAAATGAAGTAATTGCTAATACTTTATGTATTTTGGTGATAGCAATATGTTATGTTTTATGCGAGACTTTATAAGAGCA